>Ga0099824_1000053_pt1 | contig 74529 bp, 44 predicted proteins | sample SiratrowhiteBW_FD_76837 | JGI IMG/M metagenome (GOLD analysis project Ga0099824, IMG submission 76837) | Root nodule microbial communities of legume samples collected from California, USA - Siratro white BW | ecosystem: Host-associated > Plants > Roots > Nodule | place: USA: California... | reverse complement strand
AAGATGTTATTTAAAATATTTTTTATTCATCATAAAAACAGTTTTATTTTCTTTTAAATATAAAATTATTAAAAAACAAAAGTAAAAATGTTCACGGATTAGATTAGATAAAATCATTATCAACCTACTAAAAAATATCTAGTTAGTTGATTCAATTTCTATATTTTTTATATTAAAATCAATATAATCTAATTAATTTTAATTGTTTACCATCTTATTTCACAAGGCTTAATTATTAATTTCAGAAATATATCAATTAAAAAAATAAAAACAAATCTATAACATCTATCAAATCAATCACAAACTTTCATAATCAATCCCTTCAAATCTTACCATCAATCCATTAATCCAAACAACTCTCTCATCCACACACACAATCCACTTAAATCCCTTCAAATCCACTCCCCCAACCAAACAAATCCTAAATCAAACAGCACTTATTTTCCATTAAACTATGATAATAATATTGAAAACTAAACCTAACTTTTCACATATCCACGGAGTAAATAAAAAATTTTCTTTTTTCTAAAATTAAATTGATAACACCTGTATATCTAAAAAATTAATTGCCCATTTACTCTATTATCATAATAATTTTCATTATTACTATTACCAACATTATTACGGCAATCATAATTAACTTTCACTATCACAATTTTCATGATCATTATCTTCATTTCCCTCACTTGTCACTCACCTCATCATTATAAATCAACCACAAACGACCCCAAACAAAATCATCGTGACTCTCACCCCATCATTATAAATCAACCACCAACGAACACCAAAACAAACTCATCAAATGTACAAGTTATGTATTTAATTTAAAATTTAGTACTAAATTTAAAAAATGAAAATCAGAAAAATTTAAAACTAAGGGCACGAAACTAAAAATTGGTTTTAATTTTTAAAATTTAAAGCTAAGTCATTACAAACAAACTCTTGGAAAAAAAATAATATACTAAGACTTAGAGACAAAATTTACGCTTTGATACTTTTGAGAGACAATTATAAATTGAATAAAAGTCAAGACAGACAAGTTAAAAGCGAAATCTATGTTCTTGTAACATAGGTAGGCTACGTTGGTGAAAAAAAAAAAACACTCAAGACTTGAAACGCATTCTTAATGCTATGCACACAAAGCTCCAATATCTTCCACAGCTAGATAATATTAATCCATTAGTTGATTATTGCCGACATAGATGTGTAAAGTCTTCCGTATACAAGCTTTCTCAACAAAGTAAAACGAACAAGAAACAGTTACAAAATTCACAATGTGTTCTTTGTTCAACATTATGCCACATAGTTGCAACAATTCTTGTTACAAAAACAAGATACAAGAATTCTCTTGTCGTGCCTATCAAGAAAACGCAAGTGCATACACAATCGCAGGTAGCCTCTAGTATTCCATAGAGACACCTATACAAGGCCAACAGCAATTAATGTAAGCTATTTTAGTAGGCAGTTTTAACAACTTTGAATATTCATCACTCAGCCTCTTGGAGTGCTTTTGCTTCACAAAATGATCTCCCGTTTCAGAGTCATCACGGACCTCAAAGTCATGCCTGGCCACACCTGCTTAGGCAAGCAATTCCTTCTTCTAGATAATCTTCCCTGTTAATCCAAAACTCTGGTGCATCCTGAGATTAAAATATGCCAACATCCATCACATCTGCATGGACACATAAGCCTATGAATTCAGAAAAACCATAAAATTAACAGCTAACTCAAACCTTCATTATTCCTGCAAGTACAGCACCGCCAAGGTACACCATGTGCTTCCTACGTGGTGGATCCTCTATTCTTAGTCGTAATTTCTGATCAGCATCACAACATAAAAGATGAGAATATAGGAACAATAAGTCGGCCGAATTTGTGATTATAAACTTTCGCAAATCACGTACTGTTCTCTTTCTTTTTTAAAGCATCCTGTATATTCTTAACTTCCATGGTTGCATGTTACAGCCATTTTTGGAGGAAGTACCGAAAAGGAAAGTGACGGGAATCTCACAATTTAAGGCTTGTACATTATATTGAGGCCTTGTGGCCTGATTTAATTCAAGAGCACACCAATCTTTTCCTTCCATTCAGATCAATGTCTTCAGAATATACTTAACAACCAACAAAATATTGTGTCTTGAGCTATTGATCAATACCCACGCTCTAGGGGAACCCATCCTCAAAAGCTACCAATTAAGGGGGAGAACCAAACATTTAAATACTGCATTGAGCATCGCATACTACTCAATGTGGGACTTGAGGACCCCATAATACTTCCCAATAAGTAACTCTATTGGCTAAAAAGAATTATTGATTGGTTCTAAATTAACAAGCAACGACAAGAAAGCTGGCTAAAAAGAATTATTGATTGGTTCTAAATTAACAAGCAACGACAAGAAAGCTTAAATTACAAATAAATGTATCTTCAATAATACACATGCTACATTCGATACACATGCAGAAGCAAAAAAAAAAAAGAAGAAGCCTAAGTTTACCTTCAATCCATCTCTGTTACCCTTCAGGACAACATCAAGATAACGATCAAGTATTTCCTTTTCCAATCTGAAAAATGCCATGGAGGAAGAATATAGATTTACCAACTTTAACTTCGAAACACAATATTAAGAAAGGGGTGATAGAAATGGGATCAGATTAGAATCTAGAAACAACTAACCAAAGAAACAAAAATGTATTTATTGGTATTAAAGAACTCCTCAAACAGTAACAACTCTCAAAAGAATTAATTTCAGTTATTTCCCACACAAAACTATACAATTGTATTTTCCACCACGACGACTAACAAATTTTCCCTATTAATCTTGCAAAACTAACTGGCAGATGACCTCAATCACTATTACACATTATAATTTTTCTTATTCTTTCTCTGATATGCGTATTTAGTAGGTTATCTTGTTCTATCAATACTTCCCCCCTTTAGGTGAGACCTAGTCCTCAAGGTGGAATTGAGAGAACAACTCATGCTTAACTCCAAACTATTCTCAGATGCTGGAAGTTGTTGCCACTTAAGCAACACCTCTACATCTCCATGAGCATTTTGTCTGCTACTAAGGACAGCTTCTGGAAAGATTTAGAGCTCCTTTTCTTCAGTCAAAGCAGCAAGCAAGTAAAGGTTGTGGAGAAGCCATGGGTTTAACAACTCTTTTCAAAGAGACATGAAAGCCGGATGAATTTTACTATCAGTTGGTAAGTCCAGCCTGTAGACAATTTCACCGATTTTTTGGAGGATCTGATACGGATCATAAATTGAGGGACTAAGCTTTACATTGAGGGATAGGTAAGGTCTGTAAAAGACCAGCGGGTGCCAAGGAACTCGCCTTATTTAGTTGCAAACCTCACAACATGCCACATAGCTCTTAATATCATTTTTCATACACATCCAATATACTGCATTTGCCCCCCTTTTGTGTGTCCCAAAAAAGCCGGAATGACCAAATGGAGAATCATGTAATTCCTGGCGGAGATAGAAATTTAGCTAGATTTCTGAGGAAGCACCAACCTTCCTTTAAAATATATCCACTGTAACGTGATCCTCACTTTTGGCCACCAAATCTTTGGAAATATTATAGAGAGGGTGATCATGAACTAACAAAGAACCCCATCCAGGCCATTTTTCAGCTTGCACAACTGCTATAGCTGCGAAGCAAGGTTGTCAAACTCAATAAACTCGTCGGAGCTTTGTAAACTCCTAAGAGTTTCTTCAGATAGAAAAAAAATATTGAAATACTTATAAATAACATAATAATTCAATATTATATGATGCTCTAGATAACTCTATACTTTTTTTACCATAATGTTATTATTATTATTTTATCATATTACATATGTTTTCAAATATTTTTATATTTTTCTAATATTATCATCCTTTTATTATTACTCTAGTTAATTATATGATATATTATGCTTTACATAAAAAGGTTGTTGGACTTAAATAGAGGCGCAACAGAAACATAGCAAGAGAGGAGTAAAAAATCTAAAACCCTAATATGACCTAACCCTGTACTTTGTAGCTTGTATCGGCCCTATATCTGAAACTGGACAAGAGAAAGGAAATCGGAGTAGTTATATGGCAAGGTGTCGAGGAGAATCAAAAAAATCTAGACGGAGCGGAGCCAAGAAAGACGCCAAGAGAAAATCTACTGGTGCAATAGTAGAACGCAACTTGAACACCCGAAAAAGGCAGGAACTTGCAAGAGAGAACCCAGGAACCATGAAATTGTTCCCTAGGTGCGTTTTGCATAAATTGTGACCTAGAAATAATCAAATCCAGTGTCCATTTTGGGTTTTTCTAATGTCCAATTTAGCTCGCTGAATTGTCTCTAAACTCACCATTTTACACAAGTTTAACCAAGTTTGCTCGACTTTACATGAGCTCACTAAAAAACGATTCTATGTACGAGTTAACTGGCTTCAAGGGTGTGGGAAAGTAAACTCGTTAGGGAACGTAAACTCGTATGAGTTTATGAGTTGACTCGGAATTTTGATAACCATGTGCGAAAGTAAATTGTCTTGAAAGAGCATCAGCGACTATGTTTCCCCGTCCCGATCTATATTGAATATCAAAGCCATAGCCAATTAATTTAGTATTCCATTTAAACCGTTCGTTGCTCAATAATCTCTCCTCGTTGAGCGTTTTAATTTTAAACTATATTGATCCGTGTGTATAATGAACCGTCCTCCCATAAGATAATGTCACTACTGTTGAACCACTAAAATAACTGCCATAAGCTCCCATTCATAATTTGATTTCAATTGCCTCCTCTTTGACAACGCTTTACTCTAAAAAGCAATAAGTCACTCCTCCTATAACACAACACCTAACCCAGTGCTTGAAGCATCTGTCTCAAATACACTGCTTGGAAAAATCTGGATCAGCTAAAATAGGTAGGGAGGTCATGGAAGATTTTAACTTCTCAAATGGCGCTTGAACAACTGCATTCCACCCAAAAGCATCCTTTTTTTTTTTTTTTTCTAATAAAGCAGTCAACGGTTGAGCTATTTTTCCATAGTTCTTAACGAATCGTTTGTAATAACATGCTAACCCCAAAAATCCTCCTAAACTTTTTATATCTCTCAGGGTGGGCTGTAAAGTCACAGCATCTAATTTTCTTGGGTCTGCTGCACCCGTCGTCCTGAAATAATATGCCCCAGACTGACCAAAAATGCACTTTCTGATTCACCTTCAAATCATGCTAATGCAACTTTAAGATCAATTTTAAAGTTGAATATGATCCTCTAAATTCTGACTATAAATCAGAATATCGTCAGAAAAAGTAAATGGGGCATTAGTCAATCCGAAAGACATAAGAAACTCAATGGTCCTCATGTGTCCTGAAAGTTACCTTCTCAATATCCTCATATTTCATACGAATTTGATGGTAAACCCCCTACAAATCAAATTTCGAAAATATGACAGCCCCACTTATTTCATCCAATAGCTCTACTACAAAATTTTTTTCTAGTAATGTTATTTTACTCAAAACTCGATAATCCACACAAAATTTCCACCTACCATCATTTTTCTTAACCAAAATAATAGGGCTTGAGTAAGGATTGACACTAGGCCTGATAAGCCCACCAATTTTTCAATTTCGTCATTTTTGTAACGAGGATATTTATATGGCCACAAATTAAGAATATTGGCGTCAGCTTTAAGCACAATAGCATGATCACTTTGTCTATGAAGTGATAAACCTTGGAACAATGAAAAACGTGTGCATATTCTTCCAACATAGTGTTGATTTCGGCTGAAATTGATTCTGCATTCTCCATTTTGTCCATAGAACTGCACTCCACAATAAATTCCTGACCTTGATTTTGCAAAATTCCTTGAATTACTCGGATGGAAGCGGCTGACTTAATCAATTCTGGATTTGCTTTCAGCAATACTTGTTTCCCTCTAACTTATATTTTTATGGTTAATTCTTCAAAATTAGCCTTAATATCTCCTAACCCAGCCAACCATTCTAATCCCAAAAACCACATTTGCACCTCCCAATCTAAAAAGATAGAAATATTGTTGAACTTCAACACCGTGTAATTTCAGCTGAACTGCTTTACAGACTCCACTACATCGTACCTTTTGTCCATCTCCCACTTCCACAAAATAACTTGACGTTCCTGTCACAGGTACTGCAGTTTATCCACCACTTGGTTGAAATGAAATTATGGGTAACTCCACAATCTATCATTAGAACCACCTACTTACAATTCCTCAACTGAACCCACAACTTAAAAGATTTCTTGGTATGAAACCTACTTTGTTGTGCAAGGACAACTAAGGCTTTACTGCTTCATCGACTACTTCTATTATACTTTCCTCCGACATCCCTGCTTCCTCCTCCTCTTCTCATATCACAAAAAAACGTTTATTCTTGCATACATGATTAGGCCCAAAAAAACATCCCCCCATTCTCACTTTTTGTTGCACTTCTGCATGAGTCAACCACTGATCTGGATTCCTTCCCCTAACAGTATTAGGAAAAATCTTCTTATTAACAAAGGCTTGAGATGCAACAGTACTTGGTCCAGTATTTTTGGGTGCGCCAGATTACCATTCTTTTGTTGCAAATCTAGAACTGGGTACATTCGAAAAGATCCATTGCTTCTTCCATCATGAACACCACCCCTATTCTTTTCTTCAATTCTCCTTGCTTTGCTTATAGCTTCCGATAGTTTCTAAGGTTCATACAACCTCAATTTTGCTCTTACATCTTCTTTCAGCCCATTCATAAAAATTTCCAGCAAATACTACTTTCCCAACTCTTGAACAAAACCAGCATATTTCTCAAACTCAGTAACATATTCTTGTACCAAATTATCTTTGCCTCAATGCTAATAATGACTAGAAGGGATTACTCATGCAGGTTGAAATCTCTCCACTAATGACACCTTAAATTCTTCCCAACCCGGATTTGTTTTTCCTTTGACTACCCATTTATTGTTTCTTTTTGAGATCAAGAAAAGTAACTCCATAATTATTGATTATTGCCTACACAATTATTCACACTAACAAGAGAAGTAATCTGCCTTATTAGTTCTTAAAAGATCAATATAGAATTCTGGAAGGTACTTTCAGCCAAAGAAAAAATGCATTGGGAGGCACTTTAAATATTCAGAAAAATGGACAAAAGGCATAATACGCATCCACACAAAAATGACATTACCTGTCACTTACATCTGATTATCACTACTATGGATCTAACAGAACCACATACTTAAGGGTTGAGATTAGTGTCGTGTAATACATGTGTGGACATATATTTCATGATACTAAACTCTTGAAGCTTTAAAAAGAAAAGCTTTGGTTTTTAACTCAGACGTAACACACACCACACAGACACACGTGTGTAGTGAAACTTAAAAGGGAATACACCATCAGTGCACTATTGCACCTGCCCAAACAGCTAAAGCAGAAAAAGATTAAGAGATACTGATCATTACAAGACACATAATAATATAAAACACAAATACTTATTTAAAAGTAATAATAATAATAATAATAATATTAACTAGAAAATTCAGCAACACAAGATTAAGGACAATTAGAACCAAGGTAAAGAAGAAGACAAATTACCGGCTTGGTAATCCAGGATACATGGTGCTCCCTCCACTTAAAACTATGTGTTGATATAGCTGCAAGACAAAACTTTACAGCATAAATAAATTGCATGACAGTTTCAAAATACAATATCAGAGACAGGAGTGCTGTGAACAGATGGAAAGTGTGCAAGACGCGCTAGAGCTGCAGTGGTTCTATTCATAATTTCTTCACTTAAAGGAATATTTTAATAATAGTTATTTGGAACGTTGGCCATTAACGATGCAATTTAGTCATGACCCATGACCCAATACAAATATGATCATGTAGATAGAGATCTGATTTCAAATAAAATTGTTAATTCGAAGATTGAGGACTTGCTCAGTTCAGAAGGCAGAAAGGTGTAATGGTGAAGAAAGACAGACAGAGAGAGAAAAGATTTTTAACAAAATAATAGCCCCAACTAAAATTGAGTCATACTTTCCACCTCGACATTTATACAATGCAAGGGTACAGTGAATTTCATTCGAGCCCAAGAGTTCCTTAGTGTTGACAACCAAAGAATAAATGAGAGACAAAGGCTCTGGAGACTACTATAGCAGGACATGACGGAGGACATAAAAAATTTCATATAAGGTTGGGTGAGTAACGCGATTGAAGTTATAACAAGGTATAGCTGAAGGTTATGCTAGATCCCCTCCTTTTCATAAAGAGCTAATTTGTTTGGTAGTTTGATTTGACACTACTTCACACCAAAAAAGACAGTGAGTTATGTCTAATGTAAAATTTGGAAATGGAAGTCTTCTTTCACTTTTCAAGAATGAAGATTATACTCGAGCAATTTGCTAATAATCACATGCAAACTCCAGATTCATTAAGTACATGGGATTTTTAAAAGCGTCTACTTTTGAGACACATGCAAAAGAAGATACTGAACACCATGAATCCAACAAAAGCAATAGTTTGTTGAAAGATGAAAACAAGAAAAACATGTCTGATACAAGACACGCTTATACTAGGAGAAAAGAATAGGCTGAACAGGAGGGGACTAAATGGAGGTGATGCATATGCATAATAAGAGGAAAGAGGAATTGGAGAAAATGACCACTTGAGAGAGCTAGGTGTGTGAGCTGCACCTTTTTAGTCCACCATTGACCTCAAAGGCGATGGTGGGGCCACGTGGCAACTCCATTGGCAATGTAATCGCCTAAATGGGGTGCACATATCTGATCCAACACTGACCTCAAAGGCGGCAGTGATGTACAGTGGCAGTGGCAATTGTTTACGTGGCAGCGGAGATTTCCGAAGACCGAGAGCAGTTATACTAACTCAAACTATGTAAGGACAAAAAATTATTTTAATGATAACAATTACAATCAATTACATTCTCACCACTCCTAACCAAACTCTCTAAAATAAGAAAATAAAAATATGTTGAAATGAATAGGAAGATTGTAGAGATATATTCTACCAATCAATATGAAGATAATGAGGATACTTTTTTTCTAATGATTCGCTATTTACAACAATGGATTTCAAAAGGAGTATCGTACCATCATCCGGTTGTCAATATCCATTTCTTGAATGCAGCGAAAAACCATGTCAGCCATTCCATCACCTTCTACATCTATAAGTTCCTACTCAATGAGGAAAAGGCCAAGCAATCATAAGCCAGCAAATTACATGCTAAGTAATTCAGCTAAAATTACAAACATAGTGAAAATAATTTAGTTATGCTCTTGAAGAAGAATTGCCATAACAATTCTGATAGGATTTGCACTTTGAAAATGTCATTTAAAGAGACAAAAAGTAAATCTATATGCCTTTAACAATAGAAAACACAAGTCAATGAGCACCAAATACCTACCGGAGTGAAAAGAGCCTCAGGAGCCTGGAACCTTTCAGTGCCTACTTTAATGACCCTTCCATCTGGAAGCTGATTCAAAGAGGATAAATCAACATGCAGGGAAAAAGGGGAGGATTTTTGTTTGATTGATATTGACTTGATATGATGTGATGTACTACAATGCGTGATGTGATCACAAAACTTAGAGAACGAAACTTTAATTATACTGATTATGTAGATAAGTAATCATGAGATGAGGAAATATGGTAAGCAATTCTAAATATAATGAGCATAGAGGGAAACTAATCCTAAAAGTAATCTAAGACTATGATATAACATCAAAATATTAGATATTTTCATATGTTCTTACAATATTAATGACAATTACCTTGTGCACACATGAAATTTCGAAGAGAGGGGAGGCGATGTTTTAATCTTTCATAGTTTAGCTCAAATTTAGAAGGCAAGGATAAATGAGGCCAAATCTCTCCCATCCAATATTAGGAGGATTCAAAAGAGGTTGTTCACAACTTTGTTTACTATACTGAGTGAATTCTTCTAGGAATTGATTTCACCTCCCATCCCCTTCACTGATGCTCATAGGATTAACAATATATTACTCACTTTCCCTCCTCTACACTTATCTTGGACGAAATCAAACATCAGAACCCTCCCTTTCCATCCTTTAAACCAAATGCACGACATGGACAATAACAATGACATTAATAATAATAATAATAATAATAATAATAATAGCACAAAGTACTTGCATGCATTCAGGAAGAGAAAGAATGAATGTAATTATAGAAAGTTTTGAAAAGCATAGGAATTGAAATTCATTGAAGAACAGATTGAAGTATCTGCAGAACATGAATCTCCTGTCCCTCTATCTTTAGGAAAGCCATTTTAACCAGAATTTCCTACTAAATCTAGAATTATTTGCACAGAACTAGTCATAGAAAGATATCAACAAATGCAGGATGTCAACTTACAGTATAATTTTTAACAAGGATGGTGGTCTCAAGCCCCAACTGGTATTCCCTCTTGTAGTCGTAACTGTGGGAAAATAGATTTACCTACTAAGGAAAGATTACAGAACACAGGAAATCAAAGTGTAGCTTGAGATTTGTGGCCAACCTTATATAGCAAAGCTTCTCTTTGATTTCCCTAACAGTCTCAAAATCAGCAGTCCTATTTAATGCATACCTTGAGGACAGAAAATTGTGTTCCAATAAGAATTTAAGTATATATAAGATATTACAACTGAAATAAAGAAGTTAGTCCCTACCCCCTCCTTGAAAGTAAATCAACAAGATAGGAGGTTATATGTCGACCAGCAACATTCATTCGTTTAGTTAGATGAGGGAAAGAATAGCCATCAACAACAGGAACCTGGATGATAACTTTCATTGTTAACAGTCTTGGAATGTATATAAATAATAATAATAATAGTAATAATAATAATTTAGTATTACGGTAATGGCAAAATACTGAACATGTTAGCCACCTTTTGCACTCTTAAACCATGGGTCGTACAACATAACACTTGTGTACATGATTGGTGATCATAGTGTTTCATTCGTATATTACACTTCATAATCATTCAGAAAATGGAAATAGACAAGAGGAGTCCCAATTCTCAATAAAAAAATAAACAATGAATCACAAGTCACAACATTTTTACCTATTCGGCCTTGCTTCAAGAAAATTCCAAGGGCAGAGTAACAGTTTTTTCTTGAAGAATTGAAATAATTCCTCTACATCAATCTTAAATTAATTCCAGACTGCAAAACCATTAAGGATGTTTTGAGGCATGATATATTGTTACTTGCATAAATCAATGGCTGACACACACATACAACAGGATCAAAGCCAGCGACTTTGTGAGTTGTGATTCTAGCTCTCCTTTCTCAGCTGTAGGACCTTTACATAATAAGATCCTCAATCTATTTACCTTATTTAAACGGCCAAAACAATGTGGGGAATCCATTCAAGTGTATGGCTTAGATGCTTGGTTACATATACTGATAGCTGCTAAACCCATGTATATGAAGAAAAAGGAATCATGATGGGTCCAGACTGGAGGAAGTTGGGTTAATATCAACAATGAAGGTACGAAGGAATTGTAATCAATGAATAGTGAAGAATTCATTTAGTGCAGAGAATAGGATTCCAAAGTAGAAGGGCATGTGCAAATGATAAATGAAGGATGTGTTAGACCTCCCACCAAAGGAGAATATGAGAGGCAAGATAAACGGTAGTGAAAGAATAGTAACAATGACAATTGGCAGTGCACATAACTGTGAAAATTGTAATGCACTACTCGGTCAAGTAGAGAGAAACGGACAGATTAATAGAAGAGAATTTAAAAAGTTAGTTAATAGAGTGCAGGGAGAGAGGGCAGGGTTTTCAGGTTCTGAATAGTCTTGTAGAGGTCGTAGTTCTTTTCTTTCTTCTGAAGATCAAGATCATCTTGTCCATTAGTCTGGGGAGTTGTATCTCGATGAAATTTCTTCTATTTCCTTGCAATCTGATCCAGTTCTATCAGCATGATTATGAAGTCAAAGAGGGAAATGGGAAAAGGCTTACGCTAATGACCATGAGGGGATAGGGGTAAAGAGAATTGGAGAGGTTTCTGGTAGCCTGAAGCTTGGACTAAAACTGAGATCAACAGTATATGATTATACTTACTTTGGGGGTCCCTTAGCACTTACTTTTTATTACAATTTTAATACGATAGATGCCTCTTGGAAGATTGGAATCCATTGTCTGATAAATAAAGTTACTGCTTGTTCCGTTATTATCATATAATAGAAAATGACTACTAATCTAGCAACTGAATTAAAATCACACTAAACTTTAGAAAAAATAATCTACAAGCATGCAACAAAATAGTTGGTTTTTTTTATCTAGAAAGTATAATTCACTATACGTTGACAGAGTACATAAGAGTAATAGTTAATTAAAATGTTATGGCAATGTTACAAATGGTATAAGCTTTGAGTGAGTGGTAGATTTCAAGAAATGAGGTTACACAAAAAGTCATCCATTGGTGTAATACTGATTCTAATTTAGATTTTTTCAACAAATTCATAGTAATAACTATATTCGTATATTTAGGATTCAAATCAACCAACGCTAGTGTAAATGTCCATTCTGTTTTAACATTATTTAAAAATTATTTTAAGTACAAGCTCACAAATCCACCACGGAATTTAAAGCTTTCATCCAATAAGTAATATTTATAAAATTACATTAGATATATAACAAATAAATTAGCAATTTAATCCAAAAATATGAACAATGGTAAACAAACTAATGATCATGTTCATGCACTTTAGAACTGGAAGAAGCCAAATATGATATTCACATAAATGCAACGGTGAAACGCAATCAAAGTTAGAATCCAATAAGCTTATTCAGCACCAAATTTGAAAATATATTGTCAAAAGCAACACAGCATTTCAGTATCAATATTTGGTTACTTGCTAAGAATAATATATAACGTTCTTTAGAGAGAGATAAGGCATTGTCATGTTTGATTTAGTTACTGTACCCAATTCAATTTAAGATTTGTTATAACAATCAACAAGGAAACAAGCTTGTAAGGTTTGGCATCATAACATTTATATTAAACTGGCATTATGTAAATATTGACTATAGCAAAAGCAATGTACAAAGATGAGATTGAAAAAAATAGAGACAAAACCTAGTGTCATTATAGTGATCAGCATAACAATTAAGTAGCATAGATGTTAATTAATTACCACATGAGTGACACCATCACCCGAGTCAATAACTAATCCAGTTAACAAACCTGAGACAAGTAAAGAAATGTTATGGTGCAAGCTGAAGGGCACAAAGTGAGCATATACTGGAGAAGGAAGAGCAAGTTTTTCGGAGAAGACATATTGATGAAAAAAACTCCCTATTTCAGAAAGAAGTTCTTACAAGTTATGATATGTAATTTCATTAAATATGGTGTGTAATTATAACAGAGTATAAAACAACTACAGATTATAAATAATTAAATGTTATAAACAGAGTATTTTTCAAAAATGTGTAAAAAGACTCATGGGAGTAAACTACAATTAGGCTGAGATAACAGAAAAACAAAACATCAACCTTCACTCATCTCTATAAGCACCTTGAGCATATAATGTCAGAACAGCTTGGATTTGGATAAACACTCCAGCAAAATTGTACTTCTCAAACATCATCTCAACCTGCCAGGCCAAATAGCATAAAACAACAATATGATAATTACGAGTTTAATTTTCATTCTCTGCTAATATAAAGATCTTACATTGCCAACTAATTAGAAATTAAATTAAATACGCTTTGTAAAGTAAGTGTTATAAAGGTCAACAATATTACTACATATAGTAATTTATGATTGGATAAGCATACAAAAAAAAATTTCCCTTGACAGAATTCAATAATTAAATATAAGATATACTAGCTCTTCTGTTTTATTTTTTTCAAAGGAAGGCAACGGAATCAGTAAGCAAACCATTTTTTCACGATTCTTGGAAGGATTAAGAGGCGGATCCGTGAGTAGAATCTTACAGTCTGGAGGGTTAATCTGTCAAAATGAACCGATTTACCAACAGACAGAGCAACAATAGTTGAAAGAAAATCCATAAACAAGCCCAAGAGAATCACCTTCAATTCATTGTAAAATGCATGATCCCATACATGACACATATCATCCCAATTTTGCACTATCCCGTTGTTCACAGGATAAGATACATCAAGCTGATGTCGCAAATCTGCACAGCTTTCGCCAACAACAATATCCTAAACACAACACAAACAACCAATCTAATTTCATAAGATCATCAAAATCATTCAAATCATCATCATCGTTATAAATAATAATAATAATAATGATGATGATGATAATAATACCTTGCAACAACAATATCCACAACAACAACAACCTCTTATAATAAGGTTTAACAGTGAGATATTGAGTTTGGATTACCTTAAGCGCTTGCTCGGTAAGTGATTCTTCGTAACGGAGCATTGGCCTTCCCACTACACAAGGAAAGACCGATGTGGGGAAATTCTCCCCAGAAAATCCACACTTCACATACTGCATTCACATATAATAAGAATAAGAGTAATTTCAGAAATATAACACCATTCAGATCGCGGGAGTGTAAATGTTGCACTAATTCGGCGTATTTTTCAAGATCCGTTTGAATGCAAAGGTGCAAGAGAGAAGAGAAGTACCCCGGTTCCGTTGTCGCAAACAACAACGTTTCGGCTGTCCATGGCGCCTTGGTGGAGCTGCTGCACTGCCTTTTGCTTGTTTTCTAACACTTGTTTTGCTTCCTTTTTTTAACACTTTGGCTTCTGACTTTGGCTACTGCCGTGAAAATGCGGCAAGGAGTGGGTGGGGTCTACGTCTTGGTGGATGGGTGATAAGTGAAACGACTCCATTGCTTTGTCGTTTTACTTTTTTTAATCAAACTAATTTGATGGTATAGGTGAAGGCAGGGAAAAACTAATTAAATAAAGTTTAAAATATAAAATAATTAATTATAATAACATAATTAATAATATAACAAAAAAGTTTAAAAATAAAGACTTTAAAATATGATAAATTAAAAATATTTTAATATTATAAATTGTATTTGTTTATCGTAACTAAATTTTATATATCATCTCATCTATTATCGTTATCTTCTTTTCAAGTGTACCATCATGGATAACATCTATACTCTTTAGTTGGATTATTTATGGACTCTTCCCTGGTACCACCTCCTTCGTCCCTTCCAGTCCCATAACCTAAATTTGATCTTCTCATTGCTTTACATAAAGTTATACATCTACTTGTAATCCTTTACCTCATTATTTCCTCTAATTTATCATTGATTGTTTTCATCATTTTATACTTGTCTTTCTTCTAGTCCTTTTGTATCAATTCCTAAAATTGTAGGTGACGTTTTAGCCCACCCTAACTAGAGACAAGCTATGATTGTTGAACTATGTGCTCTTCAAAACAGTGGAACTTAAAATCTCGTTTCTTTACCTTCTGAAAAATATGTTGTTGGTTGTAGGTGAATCTTTATTGTCAAAGTTAGTCCTAATGACACTATCAATCAACTCAAAGCTCACTTGGTAACCAAAGATTATCTTTAGATATTCAGATTGGACTACGGTAATAACTTCATTTCTGTTGCCAATATGACTTATGTCTAATTATTCTTTGTCACAGCTACTCTTCGTCGTTGGCATTTTTATGAGTTGGATGTCAAGAATGTCTTCCTTCATGGTGACTTGTTGGAGAAAATTTATATGGAGCAACTTCCTAGATTTGTTGCTCAAGGAAGTCTTTCAAATTGGTATGTCACATTTGCAAATCTTTATATGATCTCAAACAAGTCTCCTAGGACATGGTTTGGTAGATGTAGTGAAGTTGTTCTACAATTTGGTATACTTGATGATGGGCTAATCATTTGGTGTTTTATGGTCAGAAACCATTGGATGTATTTACTTAGTGGTATATGTTATTGACATTATTATTACAATAGTGATCATTGTGATATCTTACAAATAAAACAACACATTTGTCATCATTTTCAAACAAAAAACCTTCATAAAATCATATATTTCTTATGGGTGATTGAGATTGTAACGTTCCTAATTAAATAAGTATATTAATTATTTTATAGTATCTTAAAATAAAAAGTTAGAAAATCTTACCTTTTTAATTCATGTGATATAATTTTCATTTTAAAAATATTTTATATTATGTGAATATTATAGAACAGATAATTTGTTTAAAAACATTATGAATAAACAAAAAATATATTAATAAAAATAAATATATATATATATATATATACATATAATTATATATATATATATATATATAATTTAATATTATAAATAAAATATATTTATGAATATTTATGATTATTTAAAAAGAAAATAATAATATTAATAAAAATTCAAAAAAATAGGTAATTATTAATATATATATATATATATATATATATAAAACACTATTGAAAGTAATTAATTAAAACAACTTTCTAATGGACAAGAAAACAAAATTAAAAAAAAAAGAGAAAAGGAAAAAAGATAATATGATATATTACATTTAATGTAATGCTTTAATATATATATATATATATATAAAAGAATAAAAGATTCATTAATTAAATTAATGTAATCATGATTTTGAATAAAAAATTTAAAAATAAAAAAGTTTATGTATATATAAAGGTGTGGAGTGAGATGGGAGGAGATGAAAAAGAAAAACTATGGGAGAAGAAGAGAAAAGAGATAGAGGAGACATAAAAGAGAGAAAAGGAAAAAAGAGAGAAAGAGGGGGAGGGAGAGAAAGGGATTTGAAGTAAGAGAACTCTTGAACCTTCTAGAAGAATTTGTAACTTTATTTTTAATATGTCTCTCTATCTAAAGGTAAAGGTAAAGGGAGTGAGGTTAAACTCTTCTTATGTTAATCTTAATAAACTTAGAGTATTTTATTGATTTTTTATTTATTTTGAACTACATATTATCTTACTCTCTTTGTTTTCCAGTATATTTTATATGTTTTATCTCCAGTTACGCACTAATCCTACTTATTTTATCTCCAATTACACATTAGTCCTACTTGTTTTATTTATTTTATCTCCAACTACGCACTAATCCTATTTATTTTATATCTAGTTATTGGTCTTAATTATTTTATTTATTTAATCTTCAATCACGCACTAATCTTTTTTTAGTTTATTTCTAATTACACATTGATCATATTTATTTTATCTCAAATTTCGTACTAATCTTATTTATTTCACTTCTTTTGTCTTCAGCTTGTCCTATTTATTTTATCTTCAGTTTCACACTGTTCCTATTTATTTTGTCTATAGTTACGCATGCATTGGTCTTATTTATTTTATTTATTTTATCTCTAGTTTCGCACTGGTCCTATTTTATTTATTTATTTAATCTTCACTTACGCACTGGTCGTGTTTATTTTATTTATCTTTAGTTATGCACAACTTCTATTTATTTTATTTAAGATATCTATAGTTTTATCAAAATTATATTTATTTAAAGTTCTTGCTTTAATTCTTACTTTATTCTAATTTGTAATGATTTAAATGCCATATTTTTTATATATAAATACATATAAAGGAAAAGTATGTATTTTTTTATGAATTTGGATAAAAAGAAAGTTACGTGTATGTTATGCTATTATTTCCTATTTACTGGTTGTATTTGTTTGAATGTAGTGTATAATTTATGAATTGAGATACAGATGACATAACCTGATAGTCATTATGTTGTGTGATTGTTGAAAATTTCATAACTATGTTTGTTCCGAAAGAGTCCTAAGTTTAAAAAAAAAAAAAAGATGAAATCAGGTTAATGTTTGAGTGTCTATATTTGGGAAGTGACAATTTGGTACATTGCGTGATGAAAGGCAAGGTCCGGGTGGGGTCTAAGCAAGTATTTCAAGTATGTGAATATTTGATAGTTTAGAATGTTGTGTTGGACTAAGATATTTCACAAGGCAAGCTTGGTACAATCCGATACCTGCTCAACATTGTCAAGGTTAGGTAGTGAGTATATATATATATATATCTCTTTTTGGCTAATGGCCAAAATTCTCGAGAAAATGATTATGATTGTATAAATATTTTGATGAGATATTCTCAACTATCTAATCACTTCCCAAATAAATTTTGATGTTCAAGTTGGGTCATCAAAAGTGGTATATGGATTCATATTTTTGACAAAGTGAGAGTAACTCTTGTGGTTTTAGGTCATGTCATATGCCCTGTTGTTTGTGGTTGTGATTATAGACCCCAATTGTTTGTATTGTTTATAAGGTTTGTTAAGATTAATATTTAAGACTTATAAAGACCTCACTCCTTTCATGTGTTTTTTTTCATATGTACCTGTTATACGAGTAGAAGCAGAATGTGCTCAATAAGAGTTGTTAGGAAAAAATCTTTGAAAGATTTTCTGAATGATTGACTTACGAAGAACCTAGCTCAATTATCGTAAAATATATAAAATATATAAATATTTCTACATTATGATGTATAACTCTTAATGTACAAAACTTATATGTCATTTGTAATATACTATAAATATTTTCGAAAGATGTGAAATATCAACATACATTTATATATGTGAAATGATATTATAAATTATATTATCTCTAAGAAAATTTATTTTACAAAAAAGATTACTCACAAATTGTAATTAAATAACTCATATTTATATAGTAGTCGAGTTGTTACATTTAGTGGTATCAAAGCAGTTCGTCCTTAAGATAACTTGAAAGTAGTGGATTTATTGTGTTTCTTCTATGTTTATATATTTGTTTATAAGATAACTAAAAGATTTTAGTTGGATGTTTGACAATGATTCTTGAAATCATGGTTATATTTTGAGTTAAATAATTATTATGAATGAAGATGAAAGTATTAAGAAGGAAAAAGTCTTGATAAAGTAGTGAGGGTGCACACTCAATACTAAATCAAGATGATTTTTTATCTTAATTATAGAAGTTTAGCACACATTTTAAAAGAACATTTTGAACAATTATTTTTATATTTCATGTAATTTGATGTTAAACATATGTTTGATTATCATGTAATATGTTTCATTATATTAAGTGTTTATTTGTAGGTTTTGAAGTTGTTTTTACGTTAATAGTTTACACTAACAATTATTTTTGTGTAACATTTTCATGCGTTATAATTGTTTTAATGTTGTTGATAGACACATTTCAAGTGAATTTGAGAAGCTTACTTTTTAAAGGGATCTAGATATTCTTTAGAATTATTTGACTTCTTAGTTTGTGATGAATAAAAGTGACATTTTCAAATTAGAAGAGTATGGAATGAATATTAAAACTTCAAATGTGAAGTGAGTTACAAGTTAGAGTTAATTGCTTCATGATCTAGTTTCAAATAGAGGTCAATTTTGAGAGTTAGATAAGTAGTATATGTGTAGTGTAAAGATTTACATACATGTTTCTATATGATGTGTTAGGGTCACCTTCCAATATGGAAGAAGAGTTTTCTTTGATAAGATGCTTGGAGTTAGGCTAATGCAATGATACCTTATAAGATGACTCCAATTGAATGTAAAACTGAAAAAGGAATTGGAGACTTGAGGGAGAAAATAGTTTAATCAATCAAAGTATGTCACCATAAAGAGTGTCGATGTTGTTTACAAAGAAGTTAACCTATAGATCTAGATATAACCACTATAAGGATGTAATGAATTGTTTGGAGTGATGAATAAATATAGCATTTCATATCATCCTGAATAAGTTTATCGTAGTATATATATAAATGACAGGTTTATCTATCTTGTACTCAGGAGGCACATGAAGAACACCTAAGGGTAATAAAAGTATTCTCGAGAAAAATAGTGTAATTGAGAGCTTTGATTTGTGCATATCAAATTATAGGGCATGTCATTTAACTTAGGAAATTTAGTGGATCCAATCAAGGTAGAGGACATGCTTCAATGGAATGTACCAACAATGTCATGAGTGCCAATAGCTATTTGAATCTAGTTGATCATTATAGGACAATGATGTAAAGGTTTTCCAAGATAGTAATGGTGTTGAACAAATGGACTATAATGATTAATCTTCTTGCTTGGATGAATAAATGAGAGTAAAGTTTTTTTAGAGTTGAAGTATAAATTGACTAGTTACTAAAAATGGAAAATTTTGGACAGACATAAATGTTTTAAGTATAATATATTCCATCATAGATTGATTGTCCTTGGAAGAGGGTTGTAGATTATGACGGAACTAAAAGACCATAAGAAGAATTGCTTTACCCATGACATAAAGATTAGCGAGATCATAAAAGGATTGTGATTTCAAGTTTAGGTATTATTAGAGTAAGGAGAATCTTATTGAAAACGCCTTAAGTAGGAAAACAATCTAAGTTTAAGATATAATGGTCAAGAACTTAAGTTAATTAAGTATCAGGAACTAATCAAGGCTAAGAATTTCATTATAGGAATAAATGAAGTTTTAATATGAAAACAAACTAACTTGGATAAGATATAACTAAGATATATTAGTGCCTAGGGAAGTTCTTTTGGATGGTTCAACATAAAGAGGAAAGTGGTTGAATATGTATGTTAGACTTATTAGGGATCGAAGTGGAGTATAAAAGGTAGAGAATTCTTCTAAATGTTTTGAGCATTATTTATCAAATGATAGAAATTCCTTGAATCAGGAAACAAAGTTGAGAGTGATACGAGATCAAAATTTACAACTATAACTTAATGTGGTTTTCCTTGATTATACACCTGTTGATGTTGCAAATGAAATAAACCTAATATATTCCACTAGCAAGGATTGTCATACATTTATGAATAAGGATTATCATATGTTTGTGAATAAGAAGTCTACTAAGATGAATTAGATTGATTACATCATTGAGACCAATTGGAACCTCTACTGCTTGACTACTAATATTGTGGATTAAAATGTTGTAGCATGTTAATACAGTATGACCATACTTGGAGTAAACCTGAAATTGAATAACATATCTATCGTATGTATATCCTTGATCACGACAAAAAATGACCCCATGATTTCATCAGCCTTACAAATATGAATTAGAATTATGATAGTTAGCATTTGAATCCAAGTTTTGATTATCAACATCAATTTGAAAATCTTGGTTTATTAACTTTGACTACATAAGCTTCACAAAAAGTGAAAGGTTATAGAGGACAAAAGTAGCTTATTGTACTTTTGATTTCTAAGTTCTTGAGCAAGAAGTAAGCCTTCAGTTACTTCAATTGAAATTTCATGTATATGGTTTTTCTAAATGTAGAAAGTTCATCAACAAAGGCCTTGATGTGAAGTAAGTACTCTCTAAATTGTGATATTTTTTAGTAATGAATGATGACGTTTAAATATGAATTATCCTAATCTGACATGAGAGTGTATTTTGTCCTATACTTTATTAAAATAAGTTGATCCAAGAATACAAGCAAGGGCTATTGAAACCATGCTCGAAGCAATAAGTATTACTTTTCCTTGGCTAGATACATTGGATTGATGTGATTACAATTACTTTTAGAAGGAAAAACACGTAGGAATAGAAGAAGAAAAAAAAACAAACGGATGAAGGTTATTGGCTTATTATTTACATATAATAATGTGATTTAGAAGTAAGAATGGGAGATCATATAATGACATAGGTTTCTAATTTTAATTTATAGTTGAAAATGGTGGAGAAATTAATGAGGATGTTATACATAACATACAAGCATGGCAAGAGACATTGATGGTGATTTTTTTTTTTAAGTACTTACTAAAATCTAAGGTTAGGTTTATTATACTATGAGAATCTTGGGGAACCACCAAAGACAATGATTGAAGTTCCTAGTTGGTAAGACATTATAAAAGATTAGTTAAGTGGTTTTCTACAATAATTATGTCCTTAACTCAATATACCAAGAAAGGTCAGACTTATGAATGGACATAAAAATGTGAGAATAGTTTTAAAGAACTTAAGAAAAGATTAACTAAGTTTTATGTGTTAGCATTTCCCAATTCCATTTAACATTTTGTGATGCTTACAAATGAGATTAGGATGTGTTCTTAAGTAAGATAAAAGGGTGGTGGCTTATGTTGTTAGCAAATAAGAACACATGAGAAAAATTACTCAACCCATGATCTAGAATTAGCTACCATTGTTTTTACATTTGCAATATGCAGACATTATGTGAGGATTGGAGATTGAGAACTAAATAACTTTGGGAAAAGGACATACGACTAGAAAAAGTATTGTGGAGTCCACAAGAAGAAAGTGATGCAACTTGGAAATTAGAAAGTAATATGCAAGAAATGTATTTCCATCTCTTTACAACTAAAATGAATTTTAGAGACAAAATTCTTAAAAGGAGGGGAGTAATGTAACATCCCTAATTAAATAACTACATTAATTATTTATCATTATTTTAACCTAAAAGCTAAAAAATCTTACTTTTTACTTCATGTAATATAATTCTTATCTTAAAAATATTTTGCATTCTATAACCTTAGAAAGCAAATCATGTAGTTTTTTTAGAAGCATTATGACCAAATAAAATAAAAATATTAATAAAAATAAATATATATGCATATAACTATATATATAAATTAATATTATGAATAAAATAGATGTATGAATATTAAAAAAATTATACATGATTATTTAATAATAATAATAATAATAAAATTAATAAAAATAAAAATTCAATAAAAAATTAATTAGCTAATTATTAATGTATATATATATATATATATATATTTAATTATTTAAAATAATTAATGAAAATAACTTTCTAATGAATAAGAAAGAAAGAAAAAAAAGAAAAGATAAGAAGATAGGATTGCATTTAATTTAATGTAATCATTACTTTTTAATAAAGATAAGATAAGAATAAAATATTACTTCACTAAATGAAGGTAATCATGATTTTAAAGAGAGAGAGTAGGAGAGAAAAGAGAAATAGAAGAGAGAAGGAAGAGAGAAAGGAGAAAGAGTGAGAACAAAGAGAGAAAGGGGATTTGAAGTATGAGAACTCTTGAACCTTATATAAGCATTTGTAGCTCTATTGAGGTTAAGTTCTTCTATGTTAATCTTAATAAACTTGTGAGTGTTTTCTTAATCTTTTATTTATTTTGAACTATCTTGAATTATATATTATTTTACTCTTTTTGTTTTCCCATTTAGTTTATATACTCTACCTGGAGTTATATATTGATCCTATTTATTTTATCTCAAGTTACACATTGATCCTACTTATTTTATTTACTTTATCTTACCCACTGATCCTATTTATTTTATCCCTAGTTATGCATTAGTCCTACTTATTTTATCTCCTAAGGATTGATTATTTATTTTATCTCCAATTACGCATTGGTCTTATTTATTTTATTTTTAGTTAAATATTAGTTATTTATTTTACCTTCAGTTACATATTGATCTTATTTGTTTTATATTTAGTTTCGTATGTACTTGTCCTATTTGTTTTATTTCTTTTATCTTCAATTTCGCACGAGCTGAGTCCTATTTATCTTATCTTTAGTTATGCATGGATCTGTTTATTTTATTTATTTCATTCATTTTATCTCTAGTTTATAAGTGGTCATATTTATTTTAATTATTTATTTATTTTGTTTTCAGTTACGTATTGATATGTTTATTTTGTTTTATCTCCAGTTACATATTGATCCTATTTATTTTATTTAAGTTATTTCTAATTTTATCAAAATTATATTTATTTAAAGTTTTTTCTTTAATTATTATTTTATTACAATTTGTAATAATTTAAATATTATATTTTATATATAAATACATATAAAGTAAAAGTATGTATTTTTGATGAATTTGGATAAAAGAAAATTACATGTATGCTATGTTATGATTTAGCGTTTGTATTTGTTTGAATGTAGTGTAAAATTTATGTAAATTGTAGAAAAAAATAGAATATGAAATTAAATGAAATTGAGTAAAAGAACTAAATGAAAAATGTAAAAAGGAAATTGAAAACTAGCGTAATTTAAGAAGTATAATTGAAATGGATATAGAATAAAATTGCAATGAAATTAAAATAAAATGTGTAGTAGATGAATTAAAACTAAAATGGAAGACTATACTATTCAAGACGTGTATCAACATAAAGCAAATTAAAACAATATAAACGAATTCACAAACTAAACATAATTTTTTTCTTAATATTAGACCATTTATTAACCATTGTCTAATAGATTGTCTAGTGCTTGCTATTATAACAATTAAAGTATAAGCGTCTAATAAGAAACAAAGACTTAAGAATACAATAACTATTAATGACATAATTATAAATGATAAAGTTAAAAAGGAATAATGGAATTCTTCAAATCAATAAAACAAAAAAACTATAAACAAAAAGTACTTTAATTATAATAGTCTAATAAACCGAAAATTGTAAGAACTGATAATAGAAAATAAAGCATATTTGGGATTAAAATTGCAAATGAGATAAACTGAAATTGAAAGGAATTAAATGCATAAACTGAATCGTAAAAAATAAAAAATTAAAAGGAATACACTAAAGAGAAGACAATTTCATTAGAGAATCGTGAAAGATCAAATAGAAACCATGGTCAAGTTATTTTTAATCTTTTAGGTTATCTTCAATCTTGAATGCAAGAAACTCAAATTTAAATTCCTTGATTAACGAAGAAAACAATAACCAATCGGTTTGTATATTCAAAGAATTTTTAATCAAGAATTGAACAATATAGAAATTCAAAATAAGAAAACAACTTGAACAAGTAAACGTTAATGCTTTTAACATCAAGAAATCAATTCGCTTCATATGCATAAGAACAAAAACTTTAAATTGCAAAATAGAAAATCATAAAAAAAAAAATATAACATAGAAGATAAAAGTAAAAATGCAAAAGAATTGAGAACATCGAAGAACTCCAACAAATAAAAACTAAAAACTTCACAAACTATAGAAATAAAACTCAGAAAACTACATTGACTAAATGAAATCTAACGTGTCGTGTCCATTTATCTTCAACTATTCCCTATTTATAATGTTTTCTTAGATCAACTACAAACGAATGAGCCTAACATAAACCAAAATGGGCCTATCAAGGAAAATATATATTTACCATTAATGTGCAAATCAGGATGATATATGTAAATGAAAATCAGATCCCGTAACATATGGATCACTAGTTTAGTGGCTTGAATTATGGAGATATTCTCTCCTTCTTCAATGTATATATATCCATGTATATGCCAAAAATAAAACAAGACAGTCACTTTTTTATCACCAACTTTTACTTTTACACCCTTTTATTATTTTATATGGTATTAGAGCACCGATTCTGGTGCTCTGCACAAATCTTCCTCTTTCTATCATAAACAGTGCAACCATGTCTAAAGATGCAAAAACCTTTAGAAACCCATTACTCACGAATCCATCACATCCATATCATGTCCATCATTCAGATCAACCTGGACACATGCTCGTTCCAATAAAATTAAATGGATCGAATTATCAGTCTTGGAAGAAATCAATGATACATGCTCGCATCGCGAAGAAGAAGCTTGGCTTCGTTGACGATACACTAGCAATGCCTTCACAAGCCGAGAAGCCCCATGAATTCGACCTATGGAATCAGTGCAATTCTATGATTCTCTCATGGTTTACCCATTCAGTGGAACTAGATATTGTTGCAGGAATGATTCATGCTAAGACAGCCAAGCAAGTTTGGGAAGATCTTCGTGACTAGGTCTCACAAAAGAATGCAGCCGCCATCTATCAAATTCAAAAATCAATTGCAACTATTACACAAGGAACCATGTCGGTTGCGTCGTATTACATCAAAATCAAAGCTTTGTGGGATGAGCTTGATATGCATTGCACACCCATAACCTGTAACAATGACAAAGAACATAAAGAGGAACGAGAAATGAAGAAACTGGTGCAATTTTTAATGGGACTCAATGATTCCTATAAGGTAATTTGATCCAACATACTCATCATGAATCCCTTACCTAACGTCAGGCAAGCGTATTCTTTGATAATTCAGGAAGAGATGCAACAACACATGGCCTCAAAATTTGGAGAAAGTTTTTCTATTACTGCTGCGATAAACAATCGATGGTCTGGTTGGAAGTCATCAAAAGGCAAGAACTGTGATCACTGTAACAAACCTGGACACACTATAGAAGAATGCAGAACTCGAAAATTTCATTGCACATTTTGTGACAAGAGAGGTCACACCGAAGATAAGTGTCGTATCAAGAATGGGACATGGAATAACAATAATCACAATCTGCAGCAGCAATGCAATGGCAAAAGTATTGGTAGAAATCCCTCGGAAAATATGGCAGATTCCTCCCAAAATATCAATGAAGGTAACTAGCCCGACAACAACATCGTACCTGGGTTCTCCAATGAACAAATTCAGCAATTGGCGAAAGCAATCTCCATGATGAACCAGAATTCTGATAACAGTGACATATTTGCAAACGCAGCAGGTCTGTTCTCAACTAACGCTTTCATTAATTCTGTTTCCACAAAACCATGGATCTTGGATAGCGGAGTGACGGATCATATCTCTTCCAAACCAAATTTTCTCACGCATACCACCCTTCCCACAATTTCGCTTGTTAACTTGCCCACGGGTTCCACTGCACCCATTACTGTTGCGGGCAATGTTAATTTTAACAAGAATATCACATTAAAAAATGTTCTTTGTGTACCATCATTCCATTTAAACCTTATGTCGGCCAATCGATTAACTAACACTTTTAATTGTTGTGTTATCTTGCTTCCGAATGGTTGCATAATACAGGATTTGGCTACGGGGAGGACGATTGGCTCGGGTGAACAACACGGTAGTCTTTATTACGTGTCTCCAGTCCAAAATATTCCCATATCATTCCAAGCCTCTAACAGCACCGACCTATGGCATAAGCGATTGGGACACCCTTCCTCTTTGCGTTTCAAACTTGCCTCATCTTTACTACCTTCCGTTGTCATTTTTTATCACAATAATTGTAATGTTTGTCCTAAGGCCAAACAAACAAGGTTGTCTTTTCCCATAAGTGAAATAAAAACTCATTCTTCTTTTGAATTGTTACATTGTGACATTTGGGGTCCACACAAAATACCCACACAAACAGGTCATCGTTTTTTTCTCATTGTTGTAGACAACTTCTCTAGGTGTACTTGGATTTTTCTCATGACTCAAAAATCTCAAACAACACATCTCCTAGAGTCATTTATAACTTTTGCTCAAAATCAATTCCACACAACCATCAAAATTGTTTGCACCGACAATGGGTTAGAATTCCTTTCTGTGCAAACTTTCTTTCATAGAAATGGTATAGAATTTCAAAGTACTTGCACATACACCCCCCAACAAAATGAGGTGGTCGAACGCAAGCACCGTCATATCCTCAACACTGCACGTGCTCTTCTATTTCAATCACATATGCCACTTGAATTTTGGGGGGAATGTGCATTAACTGCAGTCCACATTATCAACCGCCTTCCTTCATCACTTCTCAAAAATAAATCCCCTTTCGAATTGCTCTACCATCGACCTCCCTCACTTTCACATCTTAGAGTCTTCGGCTGCCTTAGTTACGCCACAGTCGTCCATCCCAAACATAAGTTTGACTCCTGAGCTCGTCGATGTGTCTTCGTCGAATATTCGAGCACTCACAAAGAGTACAAACTTTTTGACTTAGATTCCCATGAATTCATCATCAGTGGTGATGTTACTTTCCATGAAACCATTTTTCCATACCAACAGCAACTCCAACCGTCATCTCCATCCTCTGTCTTACCTAACCTAGCAGTCGAAATACCTTCATCATCTCCACCTATCCCAAACACTGACCCACATAGTCCTCCAGACCTTACCACTGAACCTAACCTTGATCCCTCACTTACCAATACTCCAATTCTTCCCATACGCCGTTCCGAACGCACCAAACACCTCCCGACATGGCATAAAGACTACGTGTTTGGATCTCAGGCCAATGCGTCCACCTCAGGCACCAGGTATCCCCTCCAAAGTTTCCTTTCCTACTCACGCTTTTCAGATGCACAGAAAACCTTTTTTGCTAATGTTTCAGGCAATAAAGAACCCACAACGTACAAGCTATCCTCGATCCAAACTGGCAACAGGCTATGCAAACGAGTTAACAGCCTTGCAGAAGACCAATACCTGGACAGTGGTGCCCCTTCCTGCAGGTCACAAACCCATCGGTTGAAAATCGGTATACAAAATCAAAAACCGATCTGATGGGAGTATCGATCGATATAAAGCCCGTCTGGTAGCCAAAGGCTACACTCAAGTCGAAGGGATTGATTATCGCGAGACATTCTCACCTACTGCCAAGCTTACCATGCTCCGATGTTTAATAACTATAGCTGCAACTCGAAATTAGTTTCTTCATCAGTTAGATGTACAAAATGCCTTTTTACACGGCAGTTTACATGAAGAAGTTTATATGGATTTGCCACCCGGACTTCGTTGACAAGGGGATAATAGTGTATGTTGATTCAATAAATCTCTTTATGGGCTAAAGCAGGCTTCCAGAAATTGGTTTTCAACGTTCTCAGATGTCATTCAAAAGGCTGGATACCAATAGTCTAAGGCTGATTACTCCTTATTCACCAAACAACGAGGTTCTTCATTCACCGCACTACTTATTTACGTAGATGATATTCTGTTAACTGGAAATGATCTACAGGAAATAAATCATCTTAAAGCACATCTGCTCAAATGTTTTCGCATCAAAGACCTTGGAGATTTAAGGTACTTTCTCGGCGTTGAGTTTTCAAGATCAAAACAGGGCATATACATGACTCAGAGGAAGTATGCCTTGGACATACTTCAAGATTTGGGGCTTACAAGTGCAAGACAAGCTAGTTTTCCATAGAAGATTTATATTACAAAGAGGTTTTATTTTAGACTAGGCAGTCCTTTTTACCTTGATTGTCTATTAACTATGTACAACGACTCTGGACTCCAATAATCATGTTCCAAGTGCCTAAACGGAAGCTCTGAAAATAAGGAATTTAGTAAAAGAGGAATAAACTAAAAAGGATCTTTACAAAAAAAATATATAAACAAAATAGTAGACTAATGTTAGTCAAAGAAAAATACAGAAAATATAGTCTAAAAGTATAGAAGATGAATGATATGTATAAGAACTCCTCTTCACTACATAAAATACAAATCTATACTAATTATGAGAAATAAGGAAAGAAGAAATACTTAGAAGACACAACAAGACTATAAATGTGAGAACAACATTATAGTTATTAATAGGTTATGAAGAAAGTAGTAATTGTTAATCCATTTATGCACATTGAACAACATCAACTCCTTTTAGATGTATATCCTTTGTCTCATGAGCTATGAGCTTACATATGAAGGATGCATTAAATATACTTCATGTTGTGATACATGATCTTTTATTCTTTACGTGATATTTTAAAGCTGGATGTACTTATCTCTTTTTGGATAGTGTGTTTTTCCTTGAATTTGTCTAAAGTACTATGTTGTTCAAAGTAGATAGTTCTTTCAGAGTTAACAATGTATAACTTGGGGATTTGTTGAATAAATAATAACTTTGACTCTTTATCCAAGACATCTTCTAATCTGACTTTGTCCTTTGTTAATGGATCTCTTTGGCAAACAAAACTAATATACCTTCTATGCAACATAAAATAAGCATTTATATCTTTTCTAAATAATACGAAGTTAACTTATTTTTATGTGCTTATTGTTTAAGCATGTACAAGCTTTTCAGACGAAAGAATAAGATTACATTGTCGCAACCGGGATTACGATGGGGATGGTTGTCCAAGAAAAACATAATAAGTTTTCAAAATAGAGGAGTCGCCACCATAATTTTTATGGAAAACTATGGAAAAACCGAGTAAAAGGATGAGACAGGTTTGCGAAAATCATATTTTGGGTTCGGGAGTCGGTTATGTGTGGAGAAGGTGTTAGCACCCCACAATGATCGCCCTAAAGCGGTACCTTTAATTAAATAAGTAAAACGAGTGTGGTTTTGAAAATGTCTATTTTCCAAGATAGGGGTAAAATGAAAATAAAACAAACAACAATATTTTTTAATTTTTAGAAGGGCCCGACAAGGTTTGACCTTGTTCCTCCGTATTTTCATCAAGAGTGAAAAATCAGGGTTACATAATTCTTCTTGGAAAATCTGTTTGATGAAGTGTTTGATATTTTTTAATTTTTGAAACTTTTATATTTTTTAGTTTTGAAAATTTTATATTAAAAAAAGGACTTGAAAATTGGATGTTTGAAAATTTGATATTTTTAAGATTTGTTGGTTGGAGTACAAGGAGGTGCGAATGACCATGCTCAATACTCCTACGAAACAAATATATTTTCGTTGTTTTTCTAAGAAAAAAAGTTTGTATTAGATATCGTCTGACGCGTGCGGTCATTTGAGTATCTAAATGAAGCAAAATTTTTTCGAATTAAATACTAAATGACACATGCAATCATTTGAATATTTAATCAAAATTTATTTATTATCTTTTATTATATTTTAAAAAAAATTAATGTAAAAAAATTAGAAGTTTACATTAAAAAAATGAAATAAAATAATTGACAAATTATACACCAATTCATTAAAGTCTTCAATTCATGTTGTATCAAAGAAATATATAAAAAAGAAGTGAACCAAAATTCAACCCAATATTCCACTGTATTTTCCATTAATTCGGTGCAAAAAAAAATCAAAATGGTTGGACCATATACACTAAAGGTCAAAGAAAGAAATAAAAGACCAATAAAATAAATAAAGAAAGAAAACAATGACACCACATATCAAATAATGGCAAAATTAAGTGTTGCCACGTTGCTTTAATTCACTTATCCACTCTTTCTTATTATTATGTGTTCAATGCCAAAATTCAAGGAAAAGAAAATGGGTCAACACGCAAACCGATGCCATTATTCACTTATACTTCAATTCCATCCACTCTTTGAACAAATCACATGATAAGTTCAACTTCATCCATGCCATTCATAGTATTTTATTATTATTTTATTTTTACTTTGGGGTTAAAGGTATGAATAAGAGGGTAGCGGCGTCGCTTGCTTCTCTAACCCCTCGCCATCTTCATTCACATATTAAGGGGAGCAAGACACTATGAACATTGGAGAAAATTTATTGACCCAGTGGTGACGTTGTGGTGAGGTGGGAATGGAGAGAAAAGGTTATTAGTGGTATGAAAGTGGTAGGCATCGCGGCTGATGGCGGTGTTTGGAGGTGCGACAACGAATGGCTTTGGTTAGGTGCTACATCGGAGGCCTTGTGGAAGTGCGACAGTGGAAGTATTGCAAGGAGTAATTTGGATAAATGATAGCTGGTTATTGTGGTGAAAACGGTGAGGGTTGGGACAGTGTCATGGTTGCATTAATGGCATTTGAGGGTTTGAAAGAAGCTTTGGGTATCTTGGTATGGTTGGGTAGCATAATAACTTGGGAGTAATGGCCGAGATATGAAAGCTTTGTAATTTTTCATTTTTAAGTACCATTTCTACACTCAATCAATCATGGCATTTGTTTTTTTTTTTACTTTGATGAGTGACGATGAATGCATGATGCAGAGAAGTATCACATTGAAAGCATATATATGTTTAATACAGTATTCTGAGAACAAAATGGTGAAACAGAAAAATAAGGTAAGCAAATAATGAACCTTCCTTTTGAACCCTTCCTTTCTTCCGTTGTTTTTTCTTCTTCTGATTCCACCTTTCTTTAAGAGTTTTCTTTTTTCAATTGTGAGAACTGTTGGTGGGAGAGGAGAGCTTGTTTTTTTTTCTGGGAATTGAAGATGATATTTTTGAATGAAGGGGGAAAAACCCATTATTATAGGAGTTGCGTTTTTTTTTTTCAACGTGAACCCACCAAGAGAAGCCAGTATGAGCAGAGGGAATGAGAGTCTTTTTTTGGGATAAAGGGAGTCCAGTCAAAAACAAAATCCCTGCTCCTCCGTATCTCTACATATAAAGAGAAGGAAATCAGCCATGAAAGTTGACTTGGCCAGAGGTTTTGAGGAATCAAAGCAATTTTGTTAAGAATAGGTGATGTTGGCTGTAGCAGGAAGCCTGACAGGGGAAGTTCTTGTTAGAAAGGGTTAGTTTTGGTTGCGGAAGCATAGCAGAGGCCGCAGGGGAAAGCACTGCAGAGAGAAAAGGAGCAGCGTACAGAGAGGATCCTTGAGATTCAAGAGTGTACTCATAGAAATTGATGGTGTGAAAAGTGAGGCGTAGCCTAAAGGGGTGCGGCCTAAGAGAAGAGAGGAACGGCCAAGAGGAAAGAGGGAGGAAAAAAACTGCTCATGTGCACCTAATTTTGTAAAAAAAAAAAACATTCTTATTATTAAAACCAAAAGAAATGAAATTTCTTTTTGATATATATTTTTTTAAAAGAAAATGAAAGTAAAGGGTAAAAAAAAAACAATAAAATAAAACCAAAGTATATACTTACTCTTTTTTGTTTTGAAAATAAGATAAAATAACTACAAAATTAAAGTTTACTAAATTATTGTATTTTTTATTTTGAGAAATAATTAGAAACCATTTCTCATATATTTCCCTTTGAAACAAAATTTAACGACCCAGACCAAATTGGGTATTGACATACATAATGCTATAGCATTTGTCATATGAAATACTTGTATTTTTAACATAATCTGTTGTAGAGTTAAACTATCATTTTATAGATGAAGTATGATCATGTTTGTATTTAGTTGCTTACAACACTTAGTCAAAGTAAGAGGGTGTTGTCCTTTTACTTAAAGAAATTATTATAAATATTTAGTTTTATGTTTTTAGTAGTTTATTATTCAATATATTTATCAGATTTTAAGTAACATATTTTTTATTAATATATTTTAATTTAAAAGATAAAAGAAAGGGTAAATCTTCAATAAAAAAATAGAATTCAAAATAAAAAACTGTAAAAATAGATTTAAGCCAAAACACAAAAATTGGTTTGTTTTGGTTTACATTTTTTTAATCCAAACTAAATCAAATTATATATATTTTTATGCTTTGTTTGAATGTATTTTTAACTAAAAACTAGATAGGATCGTACTGTGAACACCTCTATCAAAAGGTTTAATTTTATAAAGTGAAAGTGTAATATCCCATATTTTTCATATAATAGTAATTATCACATATAGGAATTCTATAATATACCTAAATATAAATTTCCATACATTCATCATAGTATTTCAAAATAATTTTTTTCAAAGAGAATTTAATAGAAATATCTCGTTATAAATACAAAATAAAAAAAAATTTCTCTATCAGCTCACTGGAAGTCACACAACCTCCAAATCCTCTATTCACGTGTAGTACACGATCATCGTAGATTAAACAAAACAAACAAACACTACACAAAAAGAAGGGTAAGCTAGAGAGTTTTTAAAAAAAATGTATTTTTATAAAATAAATTTCTATCACAACCAATCTACAACAAACCATGCTTTCATAGTTTATCTCATACATCACATTGTCATAATCACATTTTTAGAATAACTCATATCATTCATATACTCACATACAAAGACATTGAACTTTCTTCGGAAGACTCGTGCATTGAGTTAGACTCAGAGGTTTGCATTTGTCATATACCATCCATATGTTCCGATCAGTTCCAATGTATTCTAATTAGTTCCTATTTCAAACCTCAGATACAGTTTCCATATGCACAGGGTTAATCCATATGTCTTATTCCGATCGGCTCATATTTCAAACCTCAGACATGAACCTTCTTCGACTCTTCACTAACTAATAATATTCATCTATGTGAATCTAATTTACTAATAGAGTCAGGATACCTCCTTAAAATCAAATCCCTGAATAATACACATCCTAACAATTTCAACACGGTATCTCCTTTCTTGAAGGTACCATGTCTCTATCACCATTCCATATCATTCACAAACATATCTCACACATCATGCATAACATTCACTATTCATTTTCAACCCGTATAAACTTTACTTTCAAACTCATCTATAACCATAAATCAATCCACGCCACAATCGTGCAAACTCATCATTTTCGATAGGGTTCTATTTCAAACTAACATAAAAAAAATACAATTAACTTTCCTTACCCGAATTCACAAATATATCTGATATATCATGCATAACATTCACTATTTCAAAGTAAACTAACATTTATAAAAACATATAATTAACTTCCCTTACATAATCTTTTATAATAAAAATGCAATTAGCTTCCATTGCCAAATATCATCATTTTAGATAAATTTCTATTTCAAACTAACATAAAAAAATATATAATTAGCTTCCCTTACCTTTATAGAATAGAGATACTCAAAGGAGTTCCAAAAACCTAAAATCATGGGTAAACTAACTCTGTTCAAGAATTTGATCGGACACTCTTGTTCTACTCAACATCAGGAATCCAATAATGACCTCTAATCATCAGTTTGATAAGGAAGGAAGACCGAATTTTAGAGAGAAGGCAAAGAAAATGGCAAGAACAACTTTTGAGAGGGAGAGAGAGAGTTGGTAATTTTTATGAAAATAAAAAAAAAATATATTCTTAGAGAGAGCTGGTGGTTGTTATTATAAAAATAAAAACTGAATAACTTATCTTCCTATTTTGTTTTTAACTTTTTTGTTAAAAAAATCACGTGTTATCTTATTTATCTGTAAAGCTAAATTGTAGGTTGATTTTTATTCTGGAGCTATTTTCTGGGTATTACATTCTACCCAACAACAAAAAAATTCATCCTCAAAGATTGAGGAAAGAAATAAAGATAGGTTTCTCTAATGGTTTCCTCTATCTCCCAAGTTGAACCACTAAACCTGACATCTCACACAATAAATCCTATAATATAGCAAACAACAGTACAATAGTTGTATAATTGAGATCTAATATCCTTCAAAACCAAACATCTCAAATTTACTTAAAAGTTGTGTATATCAATACTACCAAAACACTTACTATAAAGAAACACTTTACACACATTCCAATTTATGTACAACATTCAATTTCATACAAAATCTAATTAATCAATCAAAACACAACTTTTAAAGATACTCTATACATGAAACCTTAAGATAGAAATAAATCTTGATTGAATCATGAGTGTGCACACTCACCACTTCATTAAGATTCTTTTCTTTTTTAATAATTTCATTCTCATTCATCACAATCAACCCAATTCAAATACAAATAGAGATTTCAAAGAGCATGCTCAAACATCCAACTAGAAACATTTTGCCTATTTCTTAAAACTAAATTTCAAAAATCTACACGTAGAAGTAACACAATAAACCCACTACCCTTAGGTCATCCTAAGGACGATATCCTCTATCAAATCTAACATCCCATATTTTTCATATAATAGTAACTACATCGTACATAAATTCTATAATATACCTAAATATAAATATCCATACATTCATCATAGTATTTCAAAATAAACTTTTCCAAAGAGGATTTAATAGAAATATCTAATTATAACTACAAAATAAAATAAAATTTCTCTATCAGTTCACCGAGAAGTCACACCACCTGCCAAATCCTCTGCTCACGTGTAATAGATGATCATCACATATTTTAAAAAAAAAACAAAACAAACACCTCACAAAAAGAAGATTAAGCTAGATAGTTTTCTTAAAAATATATTTTTATAAAATAAATTTCTATCACAACCAAACTACAACAAATTAGGCTTTCATAGTTCATCTCATACATCACAATGTCATTATCACCTTTTTATAATAACTCATATCATACATATACTGACTCACATACAAAGACATTGGACTCTCTACTTCCGAAAGATTTGTGCATTGAGTTAGACTCAAAGGTTTGCTCCTGTCATATATCATCCATCTATTCCAATCAGTTCTTATTTTTGTTGAATATAATGGGCTTAACCCATATTTTCTATTAGTCTGTTACTATTTTTATCTATAAATAAACAGTCCCTATGTGCGTATTTTACATAAGGGAGATTAATTCATAATTATTTTTTCCTTTGTTTTAACATGGTATCAATGCTTAGGGTTAGGTTAAATTTTTCTAGTGAACCCACTATTCACCCCTGTTTTCCCATAATCGTCTCTGCTACTCTTATACACCTTTGTGCCTCTTTTACTCTTCATTTATTTCACACTCTTATATTTGCTACTTGTTGAGGCAGAGGCTGCAAACGAAAGCTATTTTCTTAACATTTTTCTCCCTTTCTTAAGGTGGATTCTCTCACTGCATCTATGGCCTCTTCCGCTGCCTTTAATGAATTTCTTAAATGGTATGAGGATCTTCAAAAATCTGGTTCCACTGCTTGTGTTGAACATACAACACATACAGGTACATCTTTTGTAGGCATTACTCATTCCAATTCTCTTGGTCCTTGGGTTCTAGACTCAGGTGCCACAAATCACATTACTGGTAATAAAAGTTTTTTCTATTCTACATCTACCGTTGGTTATTTACCTTCCATTACCATGGCTAATAGCTCTAGGGTCTCATCTCATGGTGTCAGTACTATTCATCTCTTTCCTTCGTTACCTATTAACAATGTTCTCTACGTCCCTGGGTCTCCCTTTAACTTATTATTTATTAGTCGTCTCACTTGTTTCCTTGATTGTGTTGTTTCTTTCTCTAAAGATTCTATTTGTTTATAGGACCGGAGTTCGGGACGGATAATGGGCATCGGATGTGAGTCTCGTGATCTTTATTACCTACGAACATCTGCACATGTTGGCATGGTTATGGATTCTCCATCTCTCCTTCATGTGTAGTTGGGTCATCCTAGTCTTGTCAAGATGCAACAATTTGTTCCAAGTTTGTCCAAGTTATCCAATTTGTCTTGTGAATCATGTCATTTAGGAAAACAAAGTCATAATTCTTTTCCTATAAGTGTTTCACAATGTGCTTCATCCCCTTTTGCCTTAGTTCATTTAGAAATTTGGGGACTAAGTTGTGTTAAGTCTAATTTAGGATTTCAATATTTGTTACTTTTATTGATGATTTTTCGAGATGCACTTGGTTATTTTTAATGAAAAATCGTTCCGAGTTATTTTCTATATTTCAATCTTTTTTTAATGAATTTAAAAATCAATTTGGATTTTCAATTTGAATCTTACGCAGTGATAATTCTCGTGAGTATCTTTCTCATTCTTTTAACACTTTTATGAAATCTCATGACATTCTTCACCAAAGTTCATGTGCTTATACACCTCAACAAAATGGGGTGGCTGAGTGGAAGAATAGACATCTTGTTGAAACTACTCGTACTCTTTTAATCCATGGTGGGGTTCCTCAAAGGTTTTGGGGTGATGTTATTCTTAGTACATGTTATTTAATTAATCGTATGCTATCCTCAGTTTTAAATAATAAAATTCCTCATTCTATTTTATTCCCTCATGAACCTCTACATCTCTTACCTCTTAAAGTTTTTGGGTCTGGTTGCTTTGTTCATAATTTTGGTCTTGGTATTGATAAATTATCTACTCAGTCACACAAATGTGTCTTTTTAGGATTTACTAGATCTCAAAAAGGATATAAATGTTTCTCACCCTCTCTTAACCGTCACCTCATTTCTGCATATGTCACATTTATTGAGTCTTCTTTTTATTTTAAGTCTTTATCTTCTCCACCTGTGTCTCCATCTAATCAAGTACATATTACAATTGTCTTTGATACTCTGAATGTGTCTAGTGTATCTAAAGATTCCTCTCATCCACCACCTCTTCAGGTTTACAGTCCATCTAATGACTCTCTTCTTGTGCCAGCTCTTCTGCCCCCTCCGACTCTGATAGTTGAACCTAATCTTCCCATTGCCATTCGTAAAGGTATATGTTATACTTGTAATCCCTCTCCACATTATACTGCATTAAGTTATCAAAGACTATCTTAGCCTTTTTATACTTTTCTTTCGTCTATTTCTTCTGTGTCCATTCCAAAAATTGTAGGTGATGCCTTAGCCCATCCTAGTTGGCATCAAGTAATGCTTGATGAAATAAGTGTTCTTCAGAACAATAGAACTTGAAAATTCGTTCTTTTATCTTCTGGGAAATCTATTGTTGGTTGCAAGTGTGTTTTTGCTATCAAAGTTGGTCCTGACGGTACTATTGATCATCTCAAAGCTCGTCTTGTGGTTAAAGGTTATACACATTTTTTGTTTAGACTATGGTGATAATTTTTCTCCAGTGGCAAAGATGTCTTTTGTTTGTTTATTCATAGCTATGACAACTCTTCAAAGATGGCCTCTTTATCAATTGGATGTTAAAAATGTTTTTCTTAATGGGGATTTGGAGGAAGAAATTTATATGGAGCAACCTCCAGGTTTTGTTGCCCAGGGGGAGTCTTCTGGATTGGTATGTTGTCTCCATAAATCTTTATATGGCCTTACGCAGTCTCCTAGGACTTGGTTTGGAAAATTCAACAGTGTTGTTCAACAATTTGGTAGGACTCATAGTGAGGCAGATCATTCAGTTTTTTATCGTCACTCAAGAGCTGGGTCTATCTATCTAGTGGTATATGTTAATGATAACCATGACATCTCTTAGATAAAACAACATATTTGTCACCACTTTTAGACCAAAGATCTTGGCAAACTCAAGTATTTCTTGGGGATTGAGGTAGCATAATCTAACAATGGTATTGTTATCTCTCAAAGAAAGTATGCATTGGACATTTGAAGGAAACTGGATTGATGCATTCAAAATCTATTGAAACACCAATGGATCCTAATGTCAAACTTCTACCTAGTCAGGGGGAGCCTCTTTCAGATCCTAAGAAATATAGAAGATTAGTTGGAAAAATTGAATTATCTTACTATTACTCGTCCTGATATTTCATTTGTAGTTAGTGTGGTGAGTCAATTTCTTAATTCCCTGTGTGTTGATCATTGGAAAAGAATCATTCATATATTGAAGTATATTCAGATGCTGATTGGGCAGGATCTCCGTCTGATAGAAGATGTACTTCTGGATACTGTGTTCTTATTGGTGATAATTTGATTTCGTGGAAAAGCAAGAAACAACATATTGTGACAAGATCTAGTAGAGTTATGGCCTCGATTACCTGTGAGCTTATTTGGCTTAAACATTTACTTAAAGAATTACAGTTTGGAGAAGTTGCTCAAATGAAACTTATATGTGATAATCAGGTTGATCTTCATATTAGCTCAAATCCTGTCTTTCATGAAAGGACTAAACATATTGAGATTGATTGCCATTTCATTCAAGAGAAAATTATATCTAGAGACATCAAGACTGAATTTGTTAATTCGAATGATCAATTAGCTGATATTTTTACTAAATCTTTACGAGGACCTAGAATTAATTATATTTATAACAAATTTGGTTCATTTATATGGACCAGCTTAAGGGGGAGTGTTGAATATAATGGGCTTAGTCCATATTTTCTATTAGTCTATTACTATTTTTATCTATAAATAAACAGTCCCTATTTGTGTATTTTACACAAGGGAGATTAGTTTATAATTATTTTCTCCTTTATTTTAACACAAACTCGGATATCATCTATTATGTTTAGTTCCTATTTCAAACCTCAGATACAGTTCCCATATGCATAGGGTTAATCCATATATCATATTATGACCAACTCACCTCAGACATGGCAATATGAACTTTCTTCGACTCTTCACTAACTGATAATCTTCATCTATGTGAATCCAATGTACCGGTAGAGTCAAGATACCTCCTTAAGATCAAATCTCCAAATAATGCACATCCTAGCAATCTCAATACGATATCTTCTTTCCTGAATATATTATGTCTCAATCACTATTCTATATCATTCACAAACTTATCTCACACACCATGCATAACTTTCACTATTCACTTTCAACTCGTATAAACTTTACTTTCAAACTCATCTATAACTACCATAAATCAATCCAAACCATAATCGTCCAAATTCATCATTTTCGATAGGGTTCTATTTCACACTAACATAAAAAAGCATACAATTAGTTTCCTTACTCGAATTCACAGATATATCTCACACATCATGCATAACATTCACTATTTCAAAGTCAACTAACATTTATAAAAACATATAATTAGCTTTCCTTACTTAACATTTTAAAAAAAATACAATTAGCTTTCCTTACCTCTATAGAGTAGAGATACTCAAAGGAGTTCTAAAAACCTAAAATTACGGGCAACCTAACTCTGTTCAAGAATCTGATTGGACGCTTTTGCTTTACTCAACACCAGGAATATAAGAATGACCTTTGATCGTCGGCTTGATAAGGAAGGAACACAAAATTTTAGAGAGAAGACAAAGAAAAAGGAAAGAATAACTTTTGAGAGAGAGTTAGTAGTTTTTATAAAATAAAACATAATATCTTTTTAAAGAGATGATTTTCCTATACTTTTTAACTTTTCAATTAAAAAAATATTTATATGTTATCTTATTTATCTCTAAATCTAAATTTTATATTAATTTTTTTTCCTAAAGCTATTTTCTAGAGTATTACAAAAAAATGTACTCTGTTTATTCAAACTATAAAAAAAAAAAAATAAGAATACATAAAATGCAAACCGATAAATTTTGTTATAAATTATAGAATTGTAGTTGCGTTCTATATTTTCTAACAACTTTTTTTTAGTTGCTCGCTAATATAGTCGTTGTAGAGCTTATATTTATCAATAATCTTGATGTTATTCTCCTTCAATTTTGATGTGCTTGTAAAACTTTACTTAAATCTTTGTGGAAGATATAATTTTCTTTTGTATCTGTTACTTAAAATAACAATTAAAGCTAAGTATAAAGTATTATATTATAGAATATATATATATATATGTATTCTCTTATTATAAGCTATTCACCTGATTAAGAAATATTATTTCCTTATATATTCGAAGATATTCATTACAAATATTCATTCAAATGTAATTAGTTTGTTTATAAAATAGGTGTACCTTTTACACTATTTTCAAATATGTTTAAAGATTATTTTATATAAGTAGAAATAAGATTAATTGTATTACAATATTTTCGTTATTAACCACACATAATTGTTAGATTATTTATTTGTATTCATATATTGAAGGTTCATTTTAAACATAATTATAATAACAATTATTAATATAAAAAATAATTTTAATAAGATATAATTAATTCAATATTTATTATCGTATAACAAAAGGTTGTTAAAAGTAGTTGTTAAAGAAGTTTATTATAAAAAAGTTGAATAGACATTTAGACTCTATTACCAAAATGAACTTCGACAATATTATTAGAAAGAAGCATTTTTATTTCTAATCAATACAAATAATAAAAGAAATTTGTACAATAAAAATAAAATTGACTTTTTCATAATCTTAAATGAGCTTTTATACCGCTTAAACAAATTAAAAAGCTATATGAGAAAACTTTTATAAATTAACTTATTTATAAATTTATTATAATTAATGTTCTACTCTTGAATGCCATTGTTTTTTTTTTTTTGTCTAATACAATTGTTTACAACAATACTCCTATGAACTAATTATAACATTACAAAAATTAATAAAAATATTTTGTTATTTTTTCTGTATTGAATTTTTATAATTTTTATAGAATTTTTAATAATATTTTTATTTTATTTTAATAACTATCATATTATCTAATCTTTAATTATATTATTATTTTTTATTATAATAAAAAAAGGATACAAATAGGGGCAGACTCCCTTGTTTTCATCAGTGTATTTAATGTTGTTTAAGAAAGTAATGTTTTGAATGAAAGACATTAATGGATAAAGCGTTTTAAGTTTAAAACTTAAATTAAACACTAATCTTAAAATTAGAATAATTTTTTTTATAAGTTAGGGGTTATGAATATTGTGAGATAATTTAAACTTTCCAAATATTTTGACGTACAAACTGAATAAAATTCCCAAATATAGAGACAAAATCACGAAAATACTATAATATCAACACTAACAAACTTACCCAAGTAAAAGAAAAAAGATAGATTAAAACTGTTATGATTTATGTGAGGATTGCGATAAAAAAACTAAATCAGAAAAAAATGCAATAATATATGACAGTCTCGTGGTTGCTCTGATGTTTACCACACCACACCACACCCTGTGAGCCCTCAAACCCTTACCGCATTCGTTCGCTCTCTCTTTTCTTCGCTCTATCTTTCTATCTCTCTCTCTCTCTCTCTCTGTCTCTCTCTCCTTCTCTATCTATCTTATACCCTGCAATTCGCAAACCCTACCCTCCCAATCTTCTAAGCGCACTTCAACGTTCAACCCTATATCTCTCTCGCATTCCTTCACCTATTCGCATTTCCTCTCCTTCTTCTCTTTCCTTTTCGGATCTCTCTGTTTTCCCAATTCTGACAATCACCAACTCCACGGCGATGGGCGACGGCAAGGTCAATCTCCCCGACGATCTCTTCACCTCCAAGACTTCCGATTCCCTCAGAGGTGATTTGATTTGATTCATTCCAATTCCCTTCAACTTTCGATTAGGGCTTTTTCCGAGTTTGTTGAAACACACGTTTTCATTGTCTCGCAATCATTGCTCGATCTCCCTGTCTGGATCCGTTGAATCTCAATCCGGGATTTGTTCTTCGTGTCAATTGCGCGCCCGACAGACGGGCCTGTTCATGCTTGTGTGGCTCTGCAATTTGTTTGTTTTTTATTTTTGTTTTTTTTGTATTTGATTTTGTTAGTGTTTTTTTTTTAATTGTGGGTTGAGTTGACTTTGGATTGAGGATTGATCTATGTTAGCATCGTTTTGATTTAGTGAGTATGTATTGTGATGGATGTACTGCTGTTTGCTGAGAAGTGTGGTTTTGTAAGGCCGGTTTTGGAGGGAGTAGGAGTAGCTCACTTTGCTGCTGTTGTTAATCTGAATCTGGAATTATCGTGATTTTTTTTATTGCATAAGTAACCTGATTTGATTGTGCTGTTGGTGGGTTTGTTTTCTTCGGCGTGTGTGGCTGGGTGATTTGATTTGCCTGTTGACTTTTTCAAAAAGGTTTTGTTGATATGTAATTGTAAGTTTTGATGGATATTGCAGATCCCGTCATTAAGCACTTTTATGATATAGGTTTTATATTGTTTTTTCAGAAGCTACTCTCTGTACCTCACGAGGAATCAATATAACTGCCTTTTGTTTTGATTTGTTTTTGCATTTTGTTTATTCTCAAAATACTTCTATCCAATTTATTTTACTGTATACCGTAGGCATTTAAAAAAATATATATTAGCAAATTGGAATGACATGTATGTTAATTTGCATTTTGGTTTGTTAGATGAAGCATCCGGAGGACATGGCGGGGAGAAAGGGATTGCAGCACTACTTGATGATTCGAAAGGTATTGTGTTTATTCTTTTGTCCAAGTTAAAATCTAGTTGTGTTTCTCTCTTTAATGCATAAATTGTTATGGTTGGTTGATGAAACATTTTACTTTCAGATCAATTGTCATCTGACAACAGCATACCCTTATCCCCACAGTGGCTGTATTCCAAACCTGTTGATGCAAGGACAACTGCCAATCCAGTGGGGGTACGTGTTATTTGATGTTTTGGTTTTTCCTGTGTTGTCAGATACCCTCCCCCTTTCATGAAATCTATCGGCGTCTCTATTGTTATTCTAAATCATTTTGGTCGCTGAAAGTTTGTCATTTCAGAAACGTGTGAGTTTAACATGTCGCTATTGTTTATTCAATTTTTTTCTCTACAATACCGGCACTGAACTTGTTGGAAACAGTGAGAGGGAAGAATTTTGGTCGTGGATATTTTTTTTGCAATTTTAGGAGTTTGTTTGCTATTTGCCTGTTACTATTGTTATTAAACATAAAGTGGAGAGGATAGATCTTCTTGCACTGTGTTTTAGTTGTTTTCTTTCATTTAGAATATTCTTCCAACTAAATCACAAAGTGTTTTTCTTTACCCGTTTGTCTCATGTAATCAAGGGGTGTAGTTTGAACTATTAATGTTGATTTAGGTTCCCAATTAGCACAGTAGGATTTTCTGGGCATTTTTCTAATACAAATATGTAACTGATTAATATCTATTTGGTTGATTAATCAGGTTTTCTTTTAAAAGTTGAATTCTAATGTGTTTAAGGTCCAATCTGAGTGGTTATGTAAACTGTAGAATTTGATATGATCTTGGAAAAATGATAGAATGACGTCCATCTACTTGGCATTTTGCACCAGGTGAACTCAACTGATCCCATACTGAAAGATAGTTGGCGTTTGGAAGGGTCTCAGGACAAGAAAGACTGGAGGCGGACAACTCCTGATGTTGACATCAGCCGCCGCTGGCGTGAAGAGGAGAGGGAAACAAGCTTGCTTGGGAGAAGGGATCGTAGAAAAGAAGATCGTCGTTTGGAGAATACTTCAACATCAGAGAATAGATCCTTGCCCTCTGATCGCTGGCATGAGAGCCGTGGTTCTGGCCATGACTCTAGAAGAGAGAATAAGTGGTCATCAAGATGGGGTCCTGAAGATAAAGAGAAGGATTCTCGAAGTGAAAAAAGAAATGATGTTGAGAAGGAAGATGGTCACACTGAAAAGCAATCTTCTGGTGTTGGCAATCGCATTGGGTCTGACCGTGACACTGATTCTCGTGATAAATGGAGGCCACGACACCGTTTGGAAGCTCAAGCTACTGGTGTGGCTACATACCGTGCTGCACCTGGATTTGGGCTGGAGAAAGGACGTACAGAAGGCTCCAATGTGCGATTTTCACCAGGAAGAGGAAGGGCAAACACTAATGGAAACCTACAAATTGTAAGGTCCCCTATAGGCTCTAGTCTTGGATCTGCACTTGTGGATAGGAATAAAACCATATTGGGAAAGTCTACTCTTGGTGCTGATTCTTATTACTACCCAAGGGGTAAGCTCCTTGATATATATCGCAAGCAAAAGGTTGATCCAAATTTTGATAGCGTGCCTTCTGAGATGGAGCAAACATCGCCCTTAACTCAACATGGTTCTGTTGAGCCATTAGCATTTGTTGCTCCAGCTGCTGAGGAAGAGGTATGTGAAATGCAAAAGATGAAAGACTTCCATCATGCCTTGTTGATGTGTTTCAATTTTTTGTATTTTTGAAGGGTCATTTTCTTTTCAGCATTGACATTGATTCTCTCTTTTGCATTTTTTCAGGTTGTCCTTAAAGAAATATGGAAAGGAAAAATTACTAGCAGTGAAGTCTCTGGCTACTCCTTTAAAGGAAGGGATGGTGGGTCAAATGATGATATTTTAGGTAACATATATGCATGGATTTGTTTGTTCCTGTAAAATAATTCACTTCCTACTTTTTCTTATCGTCTCCAGCCTTGGCTTATTTCAGGTCCTGTTATTGCAAGTGAAGGAAAACAGCAACCTTCCATTGGCAGTGGTGCAAAGGTTATATCAGGAAGTGATGTCTCAGATGATTCTGATCAAATATTAATTAGCTCAGCATCAACTGCTGGTGGTTTATTGAGAAACATTGTTGGGGGTGAGAAATCAATTTGTTTTATATTCTACTGTGCTAATGTGCTGAAAGTAAAGTTTTTTCAGTTTCTTTACATATATTGATTGTATACAAATAATCATCATTTTTAGAAGTTGCAACTGTTCAAGAAGGCAAGCAGAAGCATATGCCAGCAATTGGTGTGCATGGCAGAGATGAGAGTTCTGTTAGCAGCTTTGGAGACGGAAGCATTCCAGGAAACAAATTTGCTGAATCAGCAACTTTTGATCTCCATCAGGGACAAACTTCTGCTTTTCTAGAACATATTAATCGGAATGGTGTTGACTCGATTGGTGCTTCTGAAATGAATAGCAATCTACCTGATGATTGTCGCACACTCTTTGATTTTTCATCTCTGCAGCAAAATCCAAGTATTAATCAACAGGACTTCAAAATTAATGAGAAGGCATATGTGCCTGAAAGTGTTATTGCTCTTGAGGAGTTGAGTTTGTGCTATCTGGATCCTCAAGGGGAAATTCAAGGACCCTTTCTTGGGATTGACATCATTTTGTGGTTCGAACAAGGATTTTTTGGGATGGACTTACCTGTTCGCTTGTCAGATGCTCCTGAAGGATCACCGTTTCATGAACTTGGTGACATTATGCCTCATTTGAAAGTCAAGTCAGGATTAGGCTCTGGTAGTAATAGGGTTATTCAATCAGAACCTTCTGATGCCATTGGAAGGAACCTAAAGGTAGATGTGCATAATTTTGATTATGATGGGTCTTCCGCTAGTGATGATCAACCTTGGTCTTCTTCCCGACCTGATACTAGCTCAAGTATTGGTATTCCTTCTCAAATACCCAATCAAAGTTATCACTCTGAGGTCAAGTTCGCTGATGATCAGAGCTTCAGTAATATTGTTGGACATGATGACGGTAATTTGTTGGCTTTCTCATACTGCTACTGTCATGTCTGTCTACTATTAATTTTGTTATCAATTTATGTGACCTTATTTCTGATATATGCATCTATTTCTTCTTTTTTTCATATATTTGTTTTTGTAGATATCTCTCTGTCAAAATTGGCTGGAAGCATAAATGATAAACCTTTGATGAGGCCCATGGATGTCAACGCTTTGCATTCTCATCCTTCTGGAAAACCTGTTGCCAATGAAGTTGCAGTGAGTGATTCTCACCATGAAGCTGATAAGTTGCACCCATTTGGGTTATTGATGTCTGAACTCAGAGATGGTTCTCATTTAAGGCGTGCACAATCTTCCAATAGTTCTTTGAGATTGGGTGATCAGGGTCATTTTCTAGATCCATTAATGGATAGAGATGCTCCTTTTACTGATCAACTAAGCTCTGTTAGTGGCATGGTTAAACAGCCTTCTTTCAGGGAGAAATGGGCTGATAAATATGGGATGAGTAGACATTTCCAGGAAGATCAGTTCCTTTCCCATATGGGACAAATTCAGAAAGAAAGGCTTCAGCAGCAGAGTAATATATCTAATCATTTCCCTGCTCATCTTAATGGGTCAGAGTTAGAGAGATTTCCAGGTTTTGCTCATTCGCAGAACATGGGCTCCAACCTGCAGCAGATGATGCAGAATACTGGATCAGATTTTGAACGCATTCTGGAACATCAGATTCAACAATTCCAGCTTGAGTTTCAGCAACAGCAGGATATGCATCATCAACAATTACTTCACCAACAAATGAAACTTCAGCCGCAGCAACAGTCTCAAGTTCAACAATTGCTTCATGAGCAGTTTATGCAGCAGCCAATCCCTGATCCCAATTTTGGGCAGTCCAAACATGATATTTCTAGGGATAACCTGTTAGATCAGGTACAAATGAGGAGATATATTAATGACTTGCAGCTGAATTCACATTCTTTAAGGCACCTTGATCCATCAATGGAACATATTATCCAAGCAAATATGGGCCTCAATGCTGCCCAAGGAAGGCAAGCTGATTTGTCAGACCTCTTGTTGCAAGCAAGGCATGGTAATATATTGCCTTCTGAACAACAGCTTCATTTTCAGCAAGATCAGTTGCAGGCACAGCAGTTATCTTTGGCTCTTAGACAACAGTTAGGGTTAGATGGAGAAAGGCATTTTGGTAGGTCATGGCCAATTAATGAAACAGGACAGTTGATTAGAAATCCTGGAACCCATCAACTAGGTCATTCAGCAGGATTTAATGTTTCAGATATCCACAAACAGCAGCAGAGGCTTGTGACACAAGAGGAGCAATTAAATTATTTGGGGAGGAATCTTCCTGAGCAGAACCAAAGAGGGTTCTATGATAATCCTATGATGTTTGAGAGGTCTGCACCTATTTCCCAAGGAAGGGAATTGCACGATCGTCGTCGATATTTACATCGAGGTGATCAAATGGATTCTTTATCCTCTCATCATCTACAACCATCTGATGATCTTTTCGGTCACCACCCTGATGCTTTCAAGAGTTCACTCCATGTTAACAACGGACATGTGGAAAATAGCTGGATTGATCCCCGGGTGCAACTACAGCAACATCTTGAAGCTGTGAGGCAGAGAAGAGAGTTAGGAGATACTGTTTCGTCAACAGATCTGAACATATCTGCATCTGTTGGCTCTCATGAAGACAGTTCAGCTCGAGGTTTTATGGACCTACTTCATAAGAAACTGGGTGTTCAATCTGCACAACCATCATCTGTTGATAAATGGCATCCTCTTTCATCAAGAAGTGACAAATCTTGGCATGTTCCTGAGGCTAGTTCAATATTGCATCCTTTTGAGCTTCAGCCTGATCATCAGCAAGTCCATCTGAATGACCATTTTTTAGAAAGGGCTCAGAGTACTAATTCCAATGCCTTAATCCATGATCATTTATCCAGCATGCATATCACTGACCAATACAACAATCTTGGGAACACTGATAGAATGCCTCTTCGGTCTAGATCTGGTTCATTACTTGAGGAGCAATCACTGTTATCTGCTAACATGGACCCTTTACATCCCAATTACAGAATTCCTTTTCAGATTGGTAAATCGTCTATGGAAAAGGACTTACTTGAGTTAGAAGCAAATAAGGGCCAGAGACATGAATATATGGGCACAGTTAGCAATTTAGTCCCTGGGATGTCGGACATGTCAGAGCAAGTCGAAAGCATCATGAATTCTATGGAACTGCCTGCAATTGCCCATAGTAGACATAGCTCACTGAGCAGTGCAGGTAATAATAATACATAACTGTTGTCCTTTGTTGAAGTTCCTGTTTATGATGGTTGAAAATAATAAACAAGATTCTGCAGGTGGTGATGGTGGCTCATTTGGTCGAGAGATGGGTTTGAATAATTCACGTGGAGATGAGGTTTCTGGTGACAGGTAGCATCTTTTTTGCAAAATGTTCCTTTAGGTCCAAATTGAAAATGGTTAACTGGGTTTCCAGAAATTTCCTCAATGTTTTGATATCTTGCTGGCTGACCGGTTTGCATTACACATTTGTTGAGTTCAAAGTCATTCCTGTATGTGGTGCTTTATTGTTTTTTTAGTTTTTGTCTGTTCCTGTATATCATTTAGCAGTAGGCGTTGCCTTAGGTTGTTGTACTCTGGATAGCCCATAATATTGTTCTGAACCTTTTCCACTACCTGCAAAATTTTCCTCACTTGAAGTAGTTTGCAGATAATTAGTATTCCCTTTTTGAGTGCAACTGTGAAGAAATTCATTGACTAAATTTATCTTAAATTGATACAAGTAATTAATCCTCCAAAATGGTGAAAATGGGCTGGGCCTACATTTTAGATAGTAGTAGCAGAAGAATGAAAATTTGATCTACTTTTGTCTATATACTCGAGTTATTATTGTCTAAAGAATGGAAATTTGGATATATCTATGGTTCATGCATTAGTCTTAATGCATATGCTTGCATACATGGATGAGTTGATATAACTGAATAATTATTATTGGAAAAAATAATTATTAAATAGGTTTGATTATCCTTTATTGACAGGATACCTCCTTCAACAAAAGGTTTTGATAATGCTTTTCATAAGCGCCCCCATGTATCTCGGGTTTTGTCTTCACCCGATGTCCAGTCAGACCAGCCATCCGTACCCAGTGTCAATCAAAATAACTTAATAAATCTGACATCTAGTGAAGGTATGTGATTTTTTCACAGCCCAATTTACCTTTTTCCTTTAAACATTTCAGCTGTCTGAAATATAAGATTCTATGGCAGGGAGACGAGAACCGTCTGCAAATTCGTCAATGAGTAGCATGACAGAGGGTCAGGCTGCTGGGAAAAAGGAGGTTCGGTTTAGATCATCTTCCTTCAGTGAAGGTGCTGTATCAGAGACATCATTTATGGACATGCTGAAAAAGCCCGTTCTTCCTGAGGTGGTGGTGGATTCGCATGCAGGCAGTGGAGTTGGGACTGAGTCATCTGATGCAGCACAAGCAGCTCGAGGCGGGAAAAAGAAAGGGAAGAAAGGAAAACAGATTGATCCTTCTCTTCTTGGTTTCAAGGTCTCCAGTAACCGGATCATGATGGGTGAGATTCATCGCCCTGAAGATTGATAGTTAGTTGGTTGTAGATTAGGTGTAAAATTTTGCGAATTTTTTGTTTTTTGGGGATAACGGATGAAATGGTGTACAGTCCGCTAGAGCATAGCTATAATATCTGAATACATCTGTTTTTTTACGATAGGTGTAATAGATTTGCATTTTTAAAGCGTCGACGAGTGTGTACATAGTCAGTCAGTCACTGATGAGTGTATATAAACGAGAAAGCTATGCTTGTTATATGGTGGATTCTACGATTTTGGTGGGGGATAGACACAATAGAATCAAAGAGAATTAATTGTATCCATTTTGGTTTGTTAATGAGCTAAATTTTTATTCAGTTCATTCAAAACAAGGTCAACTAAATCATTTTATATTTCTTACATTTTTTACAATTGTTGCTTTTTTAATCCAAAATAGAAAATAACGTAATGCAATACAGTGATATTGATCCGTAAGAGTAAATTTTAATTTAATATAGAATTATTAAACCTGTCAATATATATTTTTAGCATAACAACGATTGACCTAGGTGTTAACTTAATTCTGAAGAAATAGTCCTTGAAATCGTCCTTTGTTAGTAGTTAGAGAATTTTTATAGATCAATCTTATTTTGAAGTATGCTTGTGAGAACTGAGAATAATGAATATAAATTATAAATGTATTTTTAAGTTTAGAAGATAAGGAATTCAAGGATAACTTGAACTTTGCTGTTACTAATAAATTTATGGTTGTATTTTATAATTTTATTAATTTTTCAAATATTATTCTATGTCTATTTGGATATTTTCCTTTTGTCTACATTTTGAAAGAAAATGCTTAGAGAATCAAAATTCATCTGTTGTCCACACGAACTCATTTTTTTATCATTTTTTTTCAAAGTTTTAATAGTTAGGATTGGTGGACGTTATATTATTATTTGGCAGTTCCCATCCTGAGACGTTCAGAAGGAATGACAAAATACGAAACTCTAGTTGGTGCATCCATAGCCTATGAGTGATGACCATCATAGCAGTCCCCCGTACCATAGTCCATAATTATTTGACTTTTTCTGGACTTATCCAATAGCTCCGCGTTGCTGAACATCTAAGATGAGCAATGGGCAACGTTGCATTATTTTGGATAGTTGCGATAAGGTTGAACCATTCAACATAAGAATATAAATTATTGGTCGACACAAAATATTTCTTCCATATTTAATTTTAAAAATAAAATTCTATTTTTTTTGGATGAAGCAAGTTTCCTCCTTTTTTTTTTTTAAATTTAGAATTAAAATAAAATAAAAAAAGGGATAAAATGATTTTAAATTAATTTGAAATTTGTCTTAATTCACTTTTGAAAAAAAAAGTGACAGGTCTAAATTGAGTTTGGTACTTGAAAATGAAGTTGAAACATTCTTGAGCTTTGCTATTTACGCTTCCACTCTATTTATGCCACCGCATGTAATTCTGTCTCCACAACTCTTTCACCTCCACTCACCTCAACCACTCTTCATATATTCTCACCCAAACCATTATACAACTCATTTCTTACCAAATCAGATGTCTCTAACATTCAACTTATCATCTACAACCAAAATTATTATACATTTGTAGTTGATGAGCGTCCACTATTATTGTAATATTATTATACCAAAATTATTATTATTATTATTATTATTATTATTATTATTATTATTATATTATTATTATTATTATTATTATTATTATTATTATTATTTTGATCATTGTTGCTTGTTTAATTTTTACTTAATAAGAACTAAGAAGAATGTATGATTCATGAAAGATTTATTGCTTTCAACAACTTTTTTTTATGGATACAGGATTAAAATATTTTTTCTAGATTAAAAAAAAAAAGACTTAAAACTAAAATAACTTTATTAATCTACTATAAGATTTAAGTCATGTGAGAGACACATGACCTATTATTTAAAGAAATTAATAAGTAATTAAATTAATAATAAAGGATCAAATAGTATTAATTTAATGAGGGACAATTTTACGATAAAAATTCTAGTTGATGGACTTATTAGAATGATTTAGTTTATATTTATATAAACCAGTAATACAAAGATGTTTAGGTCTTTTGTTTGACAAGTATAGGTGTTTTTACTTTAAATTAATCAAATAAGAGAAATTGTAAAATAATAAATTACAGAAAATAAAACATTGTATTATCATTTATCTAATTAGATCTCAGAATTATATAATTGTTTGATAATTGCTTAAAATCTTGTATATAAATTATAAATATGAAATATCTTAGTTAGACTTTAGTGATGAGTAAAAGAGTCACTTACACATTACATTTTCAGAAAATATCATTTGGTAACATTAATAGAAACACACAATGATAGAAATATAAATTATTTTCTCTTTCTTTTCCTTTTTAATCATGTTTCTTGTTTATACTTTTTTTTTTATATTATTCGTCTCTTTCTTCTTCAACAACTTTTTCATCTTCATATATATGATATATACGAAATGTGATTTCAACTCTTTAAAACTTATGACTTTTTCTTATTCTTAATAGATATACTCTTAACGTTTTTAAGAATCACATAACATAATGACTATTAGGATATATAATATTTATTTTAATTAATAATTTGTACACATCATTCAAACAAATACAACCATCAAAATAATAATATAGCATATAAGTAACTTTCTTTTTTCCTAAGTTATAAAAAAATAATTGCCTTTTACTTCACATGTATTTTTTAATCATATATAAAAATGATATGTAAATATTAAAATATAAGATAAAATAAGAATTAAAGCAAGAAATTTAAATAAATATAATTTGATAAATAAGATCAGTGTGTAACTAAAGATAAAATAAATAAAATAAATAAGACCAATGCATAACTGGAGATCAGATACATAAAATAAATATGATCACTGCGTAACTGGATATAACGTAAATAAAATAAAATAAATAGAACCAACGCGTAACGAGAGATAAAGTAAATAAAACAAATACGACTAACGCGTAATGAAGATAAAATAAATAAAATTAATAGGGTCAGTGTGTAACTGGATATAAAATAAATAATAAGACTAGTGCATAATTGAATATAAAGTAAATAAAACAAATAAGATTGTAATTGGAGATAAAGTAAATAAAATAAATAGGACTAGTGTGTTATTAAAGATAAAATAAATAAAATTATTAGAATCAGTGTGTAAATAGAGATAAAATAAACAGAATCAGTGCATAACTCTAAATAAAATAATCAAATAAGTAGGACCAGTATGTAACCGAAGATAAAATAAATAAAATAAATAGGAAAACAAAGAGAGTAAGATAATATACAGTTTAAGATATTTCAAACTAAATAAAAAATTAATAAAACACATTTATTAAGATTAACATAAAAAAGAGTTTAACCTCACTTATGGCTTACCTTTAATTGGAAAGATATTAGAAGAAAAATTACAAATTCTTATACAAGGTTGCTTCCAAATCTCTCTCTCTCTTTCTCTTGGTGCCTTTCTCTTTCTCTCTTTTCCTTCTTTTCTTTTTTCTCTCTCTTTCTTTTCTTCCTCTTGTCTCTCTTCCCTTTTCTTCTCCTTTTCCTCTTACTTTCTCTTTCCCTCTTCCACTTCATCTATTTACAGGTTTAAAAATTTATTTTTTATTCAAATTTTATTTAAAATCATGTTATCTTTATTTAATGAAGGATTTTTTTATGTTATTATTTTATTTTACATTCCATAATCTTATCTTCTTATCTCATAATTTCTCCAATTTTTCTTATCCATTAGAAAGTTATTTTAATTAATTATTTTTAATAATTAAATATATATATATATATATATATTATTTTTATTACTTTCATTTATTTAGTCACAATGTTTCTTAAAAACTACTTGATTTGTTTTCTAATGTTAAGACTAACTATATAAAACATAAAATATTTTTAAATGAGAATTTAATCATATAAATTAAAGCTTAAGATTTTTTAACTCTTATTTTATGGCAAAGATAAAATAATTAATATAGTTATTTAAAGGTTGAGATGTTACAAAAAGAATTTAGACTGTGTTTAAGAAAAGGATGAATTGAACTATGCAAGATGTTTCCCAAAAATAAGTTTTTAAGAATGAAATTCTTCAATTAAACCAATTTACTATAATATTACTTGTCAAAGAGTAGAAAAACAATTAATTGAAACATCCAGTTATAATTCTTGTTTTATAATCCTGACAAAAATTTAGTTTGTTGAATTCTAACAATAATGAGTTTTAATTTTCACAATGAATCAAAACATGTAACAATGATTGTTGAAATTCAAAAACAACATATTATTGACTTTAATTTACAAGAGTACTCATACAAGAGTACCCAAACACGGAGAACAATCACAACATTTGAATATATGAACAAGAATTTAACAGAAAAATAATGCACTACATATAATATAAGTTTATACAAATTACCAATTTCACATAAATACAATCAATTAAATTTTTGTTTTAGTTGAGTTAAATTTTGTTATAAGAACATATTATTCAAAAATTTAAAATCAATGAAAGAGACAAGATCAGAGATAGACAGAACACGATATTTTTTATACTGGTTCATTCTTCTTTAATAGTTATATCAAATTTTCTTACAAATTGTGCAAAGATTCCACTGAAATCTTAAAAATAATACATAATTACACTAAGATATAATTTGCAAGATCCAACAACAACTTGTGAAACACCCTACTACACATATACAATTCAAAACTCTTTCTAATTGTAAACAAAGATCCATTACAAACAACATAAATGTGAAATTACAACCAAATTTGAAGGATGTTTCAAGAATTATTTTCTTTGATTAATGATAAAAAAAAAACTTTCACAAACTTGAATGAAAAGTATGCATTCAAAAAACTAAAAGGTTTGTATAATCTGATCTATCAAAAATTCATGTTTTTCTTCATATTTTCAAAGCTCTTAGATCAATTATTTATAATAGATATGCTTTATTAAAAACAATCACTTAAAAACAAATGAGTCAATTTATTTAACTAAAATAATTTTCAACTGATTAAATTTTAGAAATAGATATTTAAAAACTTTAGTATAACAATTTTACTTGCAAATTAATGTCAAAACAAATTAAGTTTACTTATTAAAGTTCTTAGAAAAATTCTCATTGATTATGATATTTGCAAGCCGATCAACAACATACACACATTAAAACACTAACTCAAATTCTTCATGTTTTTCTGTCACTTGACTTTCATCAAATATCTTTATCATCATTGGCAACACCTTACCTTATATCATTTTCCCTTGTACAACTCTTTGAGCCTTATTAACCTTTTCTTTGATGAATTTTTTTGGCTCATTACAAGCCTTGAAATATGAAAAAGCATGGAAACCCTAACTTGAAATTTTCGAAGAGCTATGGAATTTTTTTTTTGGAATTAATCAAAAGATAAGCACGGGATGTTACTTTAAGGTTATTGAGAAAATTCTAGAAATGTGCTTAAATGAAAGGTCAGCTTGGAAAGTAGTTTGAAAAATAATCAAAATTTGAGAAAAGAAGTAAAATGAAGAAAAAAAAAATGAAAGTAACTTATGATAATTTTGATTTTGAAGACAAGAGGTGGCTTTCTACTTATTCTTTGATAATTTTGATTTGTGGTTTGAAAAAGGCAAGAAAATAAGAAAAATAGAAAAAATGAAGGTGACATATGATAATTTTGATTTTGAGGACAAGAGGTAGCTTTCTACTTATTCTTTGAAGCCAATTCCCAATTGTTCTTTAATTCTTCCAAGTGTTAAAGCCTTGAATAGTTTCTTTTACCCTGCCTTAACCTTTACCATATTATAAGCTGTAGAAAAAGTCCTTTCGATCTTAAGTTGCATGTAGAATGAGTTGTAAGGCACAATAAGTTTAAACACAAAAGGCACACAAGCCCTGCACCTCCACTTCTTTTCTCTTCTTCTCTCCCTCACTCTCCCAAGTTCTCCTTTCTCTCCAATTTGTCACTCCGTACTTCATCTATTTTAGAATCCGATCGAAAATTGTAGTAGCTGAGGTGTTTAGAGTCATTGCTCTAAAGATCTCTTATTCTTTATTTTTCTCCTTAGGTTTTCGTCATCAATCTGAGTAGGAATAGTTGAAAAAAATATTTCTCTCAATTTAATTAGGATTATATTGAAATTTGGTTTTGTTCTGCTAACTTATTCTAAATCTCTAGAATTTTGGATTAGTATCTTTGTTGAGTATTGAAGGAACTGTTGTAGAGATCATCATCTCAGGTAAGAGAAGCTAGTAACTTGTTTTTATACTAGTTAGTTACTTTCAAATAGAACTCTAGGATAGAATACTTAAATATGTGATTATAAGTGCTAAAGTCTTTCTTACCAGTCTGATTGGTCCTTGAGCATGGAATGAGTTTAATTCTTTATCTTGATTTGGTGTGAATAATTAACCTGATTTGAGTAATGATGTTAGAAATGAACAGGTGAGAAATTTTGATTGTTGTTTGATGTATTGAATATGACTTGTGATAAGACTTTGATAGGTTTTAAATATTTGAGGTCAGTTATTCAATAAAATTTGTTTGATTGTAGTGTTGTAATAGTAATTGATATTGAAATTGAAATGGAAAGTGAATGAATAAATGAATGAAAACTGATGATCTATGATATGATATGAATTGTATGTGATGTGTAGACATAGTGTTTGCAGGAAAGAAAACGTTTGTGTTAAGAAGTAATAGGATGTACATTGTCTAAGGATCTGGTTAACTATTGATATCCTAACACTACTAATAATAAGAATCAAATAGATGAATATTGTTAGGTGGTGAGAGTCGAAGAAGGTTTATATGATTGAAGCTGCAACTTGAAAGAGGGCTGGTCAAGACAATCATATAGATTAACCCTGTCATATGAGATTAATGGTGAAGAGATAAAACACAAATTTGGGGTACTATGACAGGTGCAAATATCGGAGTCTATTCAATGCACAAAATCTCAGAGTCTATTCAATGTACGAGTGTTGTTCGGAAATAGAACTGAGTCTGTCTATATTATATGATATCTTGAGTTTGATGATAGATGTTGTCAATTGATTGTTATGTATTAAATGATGTATACTTATGATTATTTGAGATTGATTGAGATATTTTGAATTACTAGTTTACTCTTTCTTGTTTGTGTTATGTGTGTTTTTATCTGTAATTGATTGTGTTATACTGTGGAAGATGCTCTTAGATGAGCCAGTTGCAGTTTTAAAAACTTTTTGAAAAATTTTTATTTTGTTTATATATGTATATGTGTAAATGTAATTAGTTATGTTTAATTCCATTTGAAGAGGGAAATATTTTGAAGTACATTGTAAGTGAATATTGGTGTATATATATATATATATATATATATATATATATATATAACACTGCTGATTTAGGTTGACTAGATGTTAGATTTTTTTTTTTTTTTGGTGTTACATGAGTAATGGAGTTAAAATGCTTTTTAAGCCTATTGTAATCTTTATCACCATGATGTGCTAAGTGGAAATACTAAACATAAATACATGAGGGAATGAATGAAACACTTACCGTGACGAGATTACCGTTGTTGAAGATAGTTTAATTTGAGTGAAATTCTTGACAACGTTGTTGTTTGAAACATTTCCATTATTGGTTTGAGTCTTGAAACTTTGATTCATGAAAATTTTCTTTTTCTCACATTTACAGTTTTCATAGTTTTCCTTTACTTTACAATTTTATGAAAAATTAAAAAATTTATTTTCTTTAGTTTTCTTTTTCTCATTTTTCATGTTTTCCTTTACTTTACAATTTTATGAAAAATTAAAAAATTTATTTTCTTTAGTTTTCTTTTTTTCATTTTTCATTTTATTTTCTTTAGTATGATAACACCTGATTTGTTCATATTTTTATGGGCTAATTATATATTCTAGAGGTTTCTTTTGTTCTTCTTCTTTGTTTTTAATAGAGATTTTCATTTTCAATAGACAATAGGTAATTTAGTGTAAATTGTGTTAATATTCCACTTCTAGATAGATTTTTCTAACATCTAGTCTACCGAGTTGAAATAAACTAGTATAAAAGCAAAAATGTTCAATGTTACTTCTGTTGTGGTTGTATAAGCCGTGCTAGTTTTATAAATGCTTTTGAAAATATTTGTTAACATATTTTAAAACTATTAAACAACCCTCAATTGTTGTGAAAATTTTTCCAAAAACACTTATAAACTCTATTCAACCCTCTCCCTTCTCTAACTGACCTTCTACTTAGCATACTTCAACAACATTACAAAAACAACTCAGCTCTGTAATTATCTACCACTAATAAGTTCTTAAGAACCAAGAATAAGAAAAAGAAAGGAAATAAATAATTTTATTGAATAGAATGAAAAGAACAAAAGTAAGAGAACTCTCGCTCCTCCAAGTGTTTCTCCTTCAGAGAGAGCTAACGCTCTAGCTACAAAATTAACATTATTTTCTCCATTTAACTACCACCTTAAGTAACTAACTCATTAATATTCTAATTACTTAAACTAATTTCTCTTCTTCTTGTATCCTAACGATACTCTCCTCCTAAAATCAACCTTGTCCTCAAGGCTGGAAAAGTGGAAACTTAATCCCATGGCTCGTTTTCATCCTTGTGATCTTCATTTTCACTTCGTAAAAGCATCGTGATAGTTAGCTGACATAGGAAGGCCCACTAGCTACGGCATGCAAATTCAGGTGTAGAGGCCTAGGGGGTAGCAGGGATGAGGGTGCATTTTGTACAAGAGCCTTGAAATTGTAATGCCATTGATGCTCCAACCGCTTTGGTTATCAAATTTGGGTCCAAAAATGATTTCTGATTCATATTATAGAAATCTAAACTTGGGAAAAATTATGTTTGGTCGCATCTCCACCTTCAACTTTCTCTTTGGTTAACTCTACAATTGGGTTATCAAGAAACTGATCTTCATGACTCATAATCTTCACTCTCTTCATTGATGCATAACTTCTTCCTCCATCATAATATTTGTTCTCTTACTAATCTCGCTTCATTTTTGGTTTCCTCTTCATTACAAAGGTTGTGGTTCTTGATTATTAAACCTTCTTTACTTCTAATTTTTATTTCAAAAACTGCAATGGATTACCATTACACTTACACTTCAATGCATTTTTAACCACTTCCCTTTCTATGCAATTTTTGTCTTGCTCAATCAAATATGGATCGCCATCTTCATTCAATGTCTTGTGCAGCATGTTTCAGCTTTAAAATGTTGGTCCTGTCTTTCAAGGACATTGTGGAAGTCTCCATTTCTTTGCAACAAGATTCCATCTTAGTTTGCCCTTCTTGCTTCATGGAAGTCAGTCGTTCAAAGATGTGCCTACCATAGACATCTTTGAATCTTTTATCTTTGAAAAATGATTCCCAATCTGAATATAAGTTTATCTTGGCACCATTTATAGAACCAAAGCATTGTTACGCCCTCCATGTTCATGAATGCATATTATAACTCAAATGAATAAATTTTTTGCACCTCAAAGAATTTTCAGTCCTTGTAATCCAACCAATTGGATCTACACCCAGAACTGCAGGCAACTTCCCCATGGCCCAAATTTATGCTTCCTCCATCTATAACACCAACTCTTCCTCGAAGATCCGGCAAAAGATACCAATTGGCTAGGAAACAAGAACTGAAAAGAGAAAGAAAAGAAATATTTTTAGAATGAAAAAAGAAAAGAACAAGAAATTGAAAAGTACTCTCTCCTCGAAGGGTTTCCCCTTCACAAAGAGCTAATGCTCAATCCAACAAATTAACATCATCGTTTCCCCTATTTTCTACCCCTATTTATACCTCACTAACACCTCAAGTAACTAACTCATTAATATTATAATTATCTGAACTAATTTCTCCTCCTTATATCCTAACACAAGTCCTAAGTTCTGAATTCTGATTTCGAAGAAAGAAACATATAGCTTCTTATTAATTAATGATTAAACCGTGAAACTAATCATAACCAGTTGTTCCCTAAACCCCTACTAACTATAAGTCCATACATATACAGGCAAACAAAAATATATCAATCATAAGGAAAAAGAAGATACCTGAAAAAATGCATCTCAAATAGTTTCCTACTTAAATGGTTAAATGAAAATAGGTGAGTTGTTATATATCTCAAACAAGTATAGTAAATTAGTGGTGCTTATTATTTAGCTTGTTCATATGCTACGCATTGTGCAGAAACATAAAAATAAGGTTAACTATTTTGTCCTATTCATTTATATAAATCTCTATTTATACAATATGATGCTATTATAAAATGCCTATTAAATGTCTATACCGAGAAATACGACTGTTGTAGGCAGGAAAAGAAATTGCATTCAATATTTGAAGCCAAATCTTTAGTGATATTGATGAACTTAGGGTTTCAAATTTGCACCACAAATAAGGAAATATGTTGTTGGTCCAATATAAAATACTAGGGAGCAATTTAAACATCAGAATAAAAAAAATTCATAAGGAAACAAATGCTAACATACTCTTTCTTTGATAAAATATTATCATAATACTTTCACTGTGCATTGTAGAAGTAAAACCCTGATATTGATATCTCTTTTTCATGACTTATTTCATCAGAGGTGGTTCTTAACATTCGGATATCTGGCAAAAGAGAAATGCAAAATTGAAGTCATAAATTGAATTGAAACATACATAAATATCAGACAAAAGATAATGAAAATAAATGAAATCAAACGATAAAAAAGAATCGAAACATACATCAACATGAAAAACGAAACTCAAATTGAATCAACAAACCCTAAATCATGGAGATGAGAGAGCGAGACAAACTAGTTATGAACAGTTGAGAAAGAGAGAGCTCTGTATCCAGAGAGAGAGAGAGAGAGCGTTGCAAGAGGAGCGTCCACACCGAGTAAGAATTTCACATTCTAATGTTTAGGTTGATTAGATAAGTGATAAAAATATTATAAAAAATTCCTTTTTTAAAAATTTCCTAATTCAAACAACATAATTCATCGTATATAGAACAAATATTTAAAAAAATAATTACTCTCAAAATTTCTCATCCAAATAGACAAATGCTGTAAAGGTTCTTACTAAGTTGTACTTACACCTAACAAATGGCAAAATTGAGAAGATCATCTTCTCTGTAATCATCTGTCACACATATCCTTCAAAGTACGGGAAATCAAACACATTTTGTATTCTTTTAAGGAACTGTAACATTGGCTCTGGGCATGTAGCAGAAGAAAGAGAATCCAAAAGTGCAGTACATATATCTTTTAGTATCAAAGGTGATTTTTCCTGAACCCACTTCAAGTGCTCAATGGTAATTGTAATCTCCTGTGCATCTGACAAACTTTTCAACAAAATTATATGGGATTCTGCACATCCTATATCATGATTGAGACTGCAAAGTAATTTGGATGCAGCCATAAGATGTCCTGCTTGGAAGACATACAGCATATGTTAAATTGTAATGAGGCAGCAAGCTGACAAGCACGCATTAGCAGTGCATTAAGTTACAAATATTTGATTGAGTGAATAATACCTGTCTTGCATAGTGATAATGTAAACGAGCTCAATAAGTCTCTTGCATGGACTATGTCCTGTTTGACAGACCTGTTATAGAGCTCAAAAGCTGCTTCTAGCTTGTCTTCTTGGCAGAGTCCTTCGAGAAGAAAAGTATAACTTGTAACATCAGGTTCCACCCCCTTGTCTAACATGTGGTAAAAGAGCATTTGAGCCTCTTCAGCTTGTCCCACTTCAGAAAATTTTTGTATAAGAATATTGTATGTTTTCAAGTTCCCGCAACAGCCATTGGAAAACATCTCATCCCAAAGCTTCCTTGCAGGATGCAGTAGATCCTCCTTACAACATGCTTCCATTATGTAATTATAAGACGAGACATTGGGCTGGAACCCTTTCTTCTTCATCTCCTGCAGAATAATATAGCCTTCTCTCACTTTCCCAGCCTTGCACAAAAATGATATCATTACATTGAAACCCTCCACATCTTTGAAGTAGTTTTGAGAATTCAAAACATGGAACACCTCCAATAATGCATCAACTTTGCCATGCCTACACAGATTCCTACTCAAATCACTGACGGCCAAAATAGTTGGAAACCTCTCTTTCTCAACCATGAAATTGAAAAACACAATCGCTGCACTAGGATCAACACTTGATACCGATCCTATCAATGCATTGAGAACATCATAATCAACAGGAAAATTACCACCAACTATAACCTCCCCAACGTCTTTTGCTTCACAAAGCCGCCTCTCCCTAACCAAGCCAAGTATCAAGTCCCTATAATCACTACTTCTAGGAGCCACCCCTAACTTCCTCTTCTTCTTCAAAACCTTCACCTCATCAGCCACATTTCCCATTGACCGGAACGCTGCTGCAACAACCCAGTAAGCCATGAAATCAGGTTTCCAACCCCTACTCCTGAGTTCATCCAACATCCACAAAGCCTCTGATACCTTAGAAGCCCGACACAACCCATGAACCATCAATAGCGCCACAACAGAACCATTAATCCCTGAACCACATTCCTTAACCGTGTCCAACAAGCTCACCACCCTCTCCAAATCACCCCCTCCACAAACCCGCCAAATAAACACCCCAAATCCCAGCGTGCTGAAACCAATACCCCTCTCAGTCATTTCATCAAACAGCTGGCAGGCACCTTCCAAGCACCCATCAGAGGCAAGGGCAGCCAAGAGCGAGTTACAGGTGGGCCCTCCAATTTCAGCACAAAGGGGAGCAACAGCGCCCAAGAGCAAAAAGGCTTCGCGAGCACGGTTGTGGGCAACATGGGATGCTATGATGGAGGTCGAAAGAGAAGGGTGGATGGAAAAGTTGAGGGCTTTTGCTTGTTTGAGGAGTGAATGAATGGCAGTGAAGTGGTTGGTGTGTGAGAGGGATTTGAGGAGTGAGTGGTAGGTGAAGGGTGTGTGGGCAAAGCCAGGTTGCTGAGAGGCCCAATTGAAGAAGCCAAGAGCAAGAGAATGGTGAGTGAGGAGGAAAGGGTCAATGACATTGGCCACCAATGGTGGGCTAAGGCATTGGCGCCAACCCAACCTGTGGAGTGTCTCCTCCACTTGAGAACCCCACAAACATTGCCTTCCCCTCTTTTTTGAGGCTGATATCACAGCCCTGCTTAGCCCTGTTGCCAAATCAAATGTTGCTGTTCCACCTCTCATCATCAATTCTACCAATATGGATGAATCCCCCTGCTCTTAACCCTCCATTACATGTAGAATGTAGCATGGAGAGCATGAACATGTGGATCCTTGATTACTAAGTGGAAGCTAGATTATTTAAAACCAGAGTAGGAGAAATCAACACTAGTATTGAAAGATCAAAAATGAAAGATGAGTGGAAGGGTTTATAGTCTCTCATTAACAATGGTTTCATAAAACATATATATTCCTTATCAAATATAAAAGAAAAATATACAATTAATTATTTATAAAATGTATAAATGAGTTATTATTTTAACTCGATTACTTTTTTTTTTATCTCTAATACAAAATTAATCATATAAATTTTATAAAAGATAAGTATTATATCGTTATATGCACTTTTTATTATAAAGGTAAAGTTTGCATAAGATTATACAATAAAGACTTTACTATTATTTTTATTACTAATTTGAGTATTATTATTAAATAAATCTCTATTTCATCATTAAAATTCACGTATCAACTTATAATGTTTAAAAATCTAATTAGATATATTAGATATTTTTTAATTTCTAATAAGAATATTAAATTTTTCTAATATCATGAATAAAAAAAGCTAAACTCTTAAAATGTGTTAATTATTTGAGTTATTAATCTACAATAAAAATTCATCTTTCTCAACTTTTATTATTAATTAATCCTTGAAAATCTTATCTTGCTAGCTAAACTAGATATATTATATATATTTTCTAGTAAGAACATTAAATTCTTCTAATCTCACAAATAAAAAAGACTAAATTCTTAAAAATATGTCAATCATTTGAATTATTAATCTCCAACATAGGTTCATTTTTTCAATTTTTTTTATTAATTTTTCTAATTGATAAATATATGGATATACTCTTTAATATTTTATATAAAAGATAAAAATTTGTACATGTATTAGGATATGTGTTCTTGTATGACATGTATGTATTATTAGACCTAGATAATCTAGTTCTCACAATCTATTCCTAATATGATTAATCTCTAAATAGAATAAGTTAGGTCTATAAGGAGTTAAGTGGAGTTTAAAAACACTTTAAATATTTTCACAAGATGATGGTTAATAGATAGTTCAGATATGATTGTTATTAGTTGAAACCGTTATTTAAAGAGATTTTTGCGCATAACTTATGAATGATAGCCAAAGCTTCTACAAGTATAATAAATGTAGTAATGAGACACTTGATTTTATACTAGTTCTACTTTGTTAACTAATTGACCAAATACATTTTCGTTTTCAGTAAGAACATTTTAGTCCATTATAAGACTCTTAAGTAAAACTTTTCCAACCACATGAATAAAAGAGACTACACTCTTGAAATCATTTTGTCAATCATTTGAATTAGTAGTCTTCAACATATTTATGTATTCTCAAACCTTATTAATTTTCCTAATTAATGCATGTATAGATAAAGTATTTGACATTCTTTATAAAAGATAGAAATTCCTGCATGCATTGTATTCTTAGGCATAGACAATTTAGTAGTCCTATTCTAATTCTTCTTCTATGACTAATCCTAGAAAAGAACAAGTTAGCTCTAGAAGGAGAGTTCAATGAAATTTTAAAATGTTTTAAATATTTTTCACAAGACTACGGTGGGTAGACGATTCAGAGATGGTTATCTACTCATTGAAAATGATTTCTAAAGTGATTGTCACAACATTGAAGAATAGTCAAAGCTTGTATAAGTGTAATAGACGAAGCAATGAGATACTTAAAATTTATACTAGTTCAGCTCAACATTAGGTTAGATCCAATAATCCTTTCAAAATCGTAAAGGTTTTACTAATCAAATTTCATTACAATTTTTTTTGTCATTTATGATATACAACAAGTATACAAAGTTACTTCTAGCTATTTGTTAATAACTCCTTAAGATTAAACACGAGTACACGACATCGCTCTTGTTTGAGTACAAAAGTCACTCATGGTTGTAAAACAAAAGTTATTCAATGTATTACAAAAAAACAAAAAAAGAAAAAAAAAACCTATCTATAAGAAGGTTTACAAATTATCAATTCTTGCTTTAAAGTATAACTTCAAAATAGTGAAGGATTTACAAATAAAATTCACTTTAAAAGTCTATCAAACACACAAAAATTATCTATCATACTTAGAAACTTGAATAATATCATGCATGTAACATTTAGGTTCAGTAATAATTGATTATTTTGTTCTTCGTTGTTTATGGAATATCCAAAAGTAATAACTTGTAAAAGTAATTTGTATTTATCAACAAATCTTAAAAAACATTTTATAGAAGGTATATAAAATATTACTGAATTGATCATGCTAAGTAATGATTGAATATTTTGTTATTTCTAGAAACACAATTAGAACAATATAATTAATTATGCTTCGACCAAATTGATTGTTGATCAGTGTGAAAATTTCTTGTCATTTTATCTAATTTAAGCACTTTATTTACATAATTCCAAATCTCTTCTTTGTAAAATAGAACTCTCATCAACTTGAAAATTCAAAATGTTTATCTTGAGAGAAGTTGCTTGGATTTTTTGATTTATCTTTGCATATTTTGATGCAACAGAAGAAGCCAACGATCAAGTAATTCATTGAGTTGAGGAATCTGGCAGGTAAGCGAATTAAGAGAGAAAAATAATGCTAAAATTTTTACTCCTAAAGCTTCGCAGACTCAAACGGTGCTTAGCGAGTAGACGAAAAATAATATGATACTTCATGAAGCTGAGCAAGCACAGGAAGAAACATTTAAGGATAGGAAACTCAATCCCCTGAATAAAATATAGAAAAATTGAACGACAAGTAACTAGAGAAAGGGTGATATGGTACTTCATGAAGCTGAGCAAGCTAGGAATGCGCTCAATACAGAAAAAAAATTCGTTGAATGAAATGCAAAGAAGTTGACCAACAAGAAAACGTTGGACGTAGATTTTAAATGAGAACAAAGTTTTTTAACTTTACAAATAGAAGAAAGATTCATTGACAAAAAAACTAACATTTCAACTGTTGGACGTAGATTTCGAATGAGAACAAAATTTATTAACCTTACAAATAGAATTCACAAAACCAAAAGAGAGGAGATTAAGAAAAAAATAGAAACATTGTTCTATCAATTACTTTTAAATTATCTGATTGTACTTAGTGAAATATTACATATATTATGAGGAGCTAAATTATATTGTGTTAGAATTGAATGATAGTGTAACTTCTTAATTCATATTCGCATCTATGTTCAATTTTCCATTATGGCAGGATATTTAAACAGAGAAAAGAAGGAAAGGAGGAGACATACAATTATATACATAATTACATTTTCTCCTTTCAATTTTATGTACATAAGTTTACATCTACTCCAAATTACACTACCAAAATGTACTCTTTAAACCATGTACAGACCCAATTGCATCTACTCCAAAACACACCCCTGAAAGCACTATATACTCTTTTGGATTTGACATCCTAAAAGGACTACTTGCTTCATATTCAACCTAGGTAACATGCTACTGAGCCCAACTAAGCTATGTACATGTGTGTTTAAGCTATCTACTGTTTAGTGTAAATTCCAAGCCCCTCTGCTGGGGAGGAACATATATACAATCTCTTTAACTTGCATACATAAATTTCTGTTTGACTTGAGAGTAACGGAAGGAAAATGCAGAGAATCTACAAAGGGGGACTCAAGAATAAGATCTGATCAACTTAAAATTCTGAAAAGATCGAGCTTTGAAAAAATTTCCTAAGAGAAATCCAATTGTTGTGGGTTGAGGGGCCTTTGGTGAAAGACTAGAATTATGTTTTACGTTCAGAACTTTGTCACCGATCTGTCTGCGAATTGAATCTATAATCTTGGGGTCAACTGGGTTACCAGTAACATCTGTAACATAAAAAGTATCTCTTGCCATTCCTTCTTCTGTTGATATTTCTGCTCTCCTGATACACAAACTGTTCTCTCGAAATATTCTTGTGATATCTGAGAGGAGTCCTACACGATCTTTCGTGCACAACTCCAGCTCCATTCCCTGCATACAAACATATCTTAGCATCATTCCATTGACAAAAGGTAGTAAGAAGTGGAGCTTCAAGTTGTGGATTGTTATCACACCTCAGATGCTCTCCTTTCAATTGCTGCTTCAAGACACTGCACGAGTCGTTCGCGTTCAGCCTCTAAAGTAATGGGAAAACCATCCACATGCCGAATGTAAAACTCCTATATGAGGGAGAAAATACTCAGTTAGAAAAATTCAAGCAGAAAATGGACTCAGACCATTCTATGCTGACACCGTTTTAAGTCCTAACACTTGAAATTTAGAGGCAAAAACTTCTAATATTCGAGTTTAGCTACAATAATACAAAGCAAAAAAGGTTGAACCATATAGAAAACAACATAAAAAAAAACAAAAATTTGGCTAACCTGAAAAGCTTCTGTCCGTAATGTCTTGACAACACCATGAAAAACAACATACTGCATGTCAGTTAAAGTGCAAACAATATCAAACAACAACTTTGGTCGATCTTTTGCTCTCATGGTAACCACAGTGTAATCCTTCTCAACACAATCTACAACGGTCACATGAGGGAGAGGGCGTTTGCCTCTATCTCTGAGTCCCCCTCGTCCTTCTCTTTCAATCCTCTCATAGTCCCTATCAGCAAACATAATCTGATGCAATCTTCTGTCCCTATTTGTAACTCCAGGTGGTGAAAGTGTTGTCTTTGCTGTCTTTGGATCATTACTTCCCCTAAGAACATTAGAAAGCAAATCCCTTATTGTAGAAAGGCGAGACGGATCCTTGATGGCACAGCCACTGGAATCATCTGTCACATGAACTACAGCTGCAGCTCTAGTATTGTGTGTCCATATCTCAGCAGTCACCACATTACAGTGAAGGTCCGTGAGAACTGCACAGATTTCTGACAGTAACCCGGGTCGGTCTGTGCCGGTGAGTTCAATTACAGTATGCTCTTCAGTAGGTACAACTCCAACAGACTCTCTCAGTGAGGGTGCAAAGCTCGGATTGTTTTCAATTCTCTACAAAATTAAAAAAGAAAGAACAAAAATCAGTAAGAAACCACAAAGTCACAAGCTTTATTGAATTTATCAATCATGACGAGAATCCAGATCACTTGCAGAAAGAAGACCTCATATCTTAATGGACCTAACTTAGGACTCACAACACCAGAATGGATAACATAAGACATGTGCAATATGGAGTTTATGAAGATCAAATCTCCACAATTTCAAGATCCTCAAATTTCTTCAAGGATTTTATCTTGCTTGATATCATCCTATGTTCACTATACAATTAATTAAATCAGTATGACAGTAATAACACAAGTTTATCTGTCATCTTTCGGCACAAGCACTTCTAAGAGTATGTCCACCAGATGGAACTAGCAGTTCATATAACATTCGCAGGAGGACTACGGGAACCAACAGAGTTTTGATTACTAAAATAAATAATAAGTGAAATAAAAAATGAACATCAATTGAAGTTGAGCTTGTTCTCCCTCCATATACTTTGGTAAACCAGTTTATAGGTAGCTAGAGCAATCAGCAAGCAGAAAATTAGGGCAAAAGGATGCTGAAGTTTGTATTTTAAAAGAACCAAATTCAAATTAACATACTCGGCACTAACACAAGTGTCCTGCTTACTTAAGCTGAGGATTTATAGCAAAGAAGAATAAGAGAGGAGGGGAGACTCTACCACAGAGAATGAAAACATAAATAAGCCTTATTTAAAGCTTTTTAAGAAATTCAAGCAGACAAATCCCTACCCTTTGAATATAATCAATGACTTCCTTATCTCTGATCTTGTTTCCATTACGATCAATCACATTAAACACTGAAAAAAAATCAAAATTAATACTAGGATCAGAAGCAAAGTTGACAAAAATAATTATAATCACTACTCTTAGTCTTTTTCCCCTTTTAGCTTGCCACCGTTTTGACGAGGAAACTTACCATCCATGAACCACACCCCATCAGAGGAGATGTAGGCCTTTGTTATTACAAGGTTCATATCTGAAATAACTTGGACAACATCCAAGAGAATCCCATGTTTGTTGACACTGTCAACCTGTAACAAAACTTAGATAATGAAAAAGTGGATAGCTATTTCTTTTTCCCAAAAATGAAATTAAATCACAAACAATTTTGTTTTTATATTAAAAAATAAAAAGAAAAAAATCAAACCAAATTCTACAACATCAAATCATTAGAAACTTTGAAAAAAAAAAAAAAAGAATCTTTTCTATTGTCAACTCAATTTTGTGAACCAAAACAGGGGAAAACACAATCTTTATTAGATCAAATCATTAGAAAACTGAAAGAATGAAAAAAAAAACAAGGAAGAATCTTCCTTATTGTCAACTCAATTTTGTGAAGCCTGATCAAAGGGAAGCAACAAGCTTTACCTGAATAACAGTTGCGTTTTCACAGGCATTGTTGTCAATCACAACCCTGCATATAAAAATACCAGCAGGTTAAAAACAGCAATACTACAGACACAGTATACACACACAGGAATTCAAACATGAAGATAACGTTTATCACATCAAACCACAAGAAAAAGCATACCAAAAACGGCCAAGATGAAAAGTTAGTAAAAATTCACCAATTAAAAAAGTTGGCCAAATACAGTTTCTTTGTAGAAAAAAACAGAAGCTTTGGAAACATAGTATGTTAATTTTTCCGTGGCATACTAAACTGAAGACTGGAGAAAAGAAGAATCAAGAAAGGAACTTCCGTATCAGTACTGGGAAAACTGAAAACACCAAACTGCAAAAAGATGTTTAATTTCACACCCCAGTTGATTAAAACTTCCATAAATCATAAAACAAAGGAAAACCATATGATGCAATTTTGGAAAGGTCTGGTGCTGATAACCAAAACATCAAAAGCAATCCCCAAAAACAGAAACAAAAGGAAGAGGAGAAGAAGAAACAGTGAAGAGAAGACAGGGTGTGAAATGAAAGCAGTGAATCAGTTACCTCGGTGGGTTCATCCTTCGTATAAGCTTAGCATATTCATCATCCATGTTTTTACGTACAGTGTGAAGAGCAAAATTAAGAGGGGAGAGAGAGAGAAAGAGGGAGTGGTTATGGCTGGAGGAGAAGGAGGAAGAAAGGGTTAGTGAGAATAAATGGGTGAGAAGGTAGAAGAAATTAAGAACAAGGCACCGATAGAAGAAGAGGGAGTGACTCCAAGGAGCAAGGAGAGAGAAAAGTGAAGTAGGAGAGAGGGCACTTCACTTTGAATCCACATTTCTTTTTGGGTTTTTTACTTTTAAAAACAAGGCTCTGTGTGTGTGCTGTGTGAAAGCCGCGAGAGAAACTGGTCCTTACCTGTGACGTGGCGGTTCGGGATTAGGAAAGGGGCGGTTACGTGGCTCCGTTCTCCGTACTCGCCCATGGCTGGGGATTCCTCTTCGATGACGTCACTCCCCCACCTCACCCACCAACTTCGTCGCCTGTTTTAACAACTCGGAAATCGGTTAATTTTATTAATTTGCATATTAAAATTTGTTTATCAACTTATTATATTTAAAATTTGAAATTTCTGACTCGTATACCTATTTTTGTAAGAGATTTGTTTAAGCTCATGTAAAGCTGTCACATAAGGTGTTCATATAAGTTTAATACATGTTTATATCAAAGATTCATGTTTAATGCAAATACATTTTCATACCTAAAAAGGCACGTTTAATGCATTCTCAAGGTTTTAATACCTTTACATACCTAAAAAGGCATGCTTAATGCATTCATTAGGTTTAATTCATCTTTAAGTGGGAAATCACGTTCTTATTTTTCTAATTTATTGCAATCAAGGACATTAAACATATACATACCCTTGTAGGATGACTTTGTGTTAATATGAAATTGTGCTGATTTGAAAGATTAAATAGTTTTAAATAAAAGCATTCAAAAAGATTAAATAGTTTTAAATGAGAGCATTCAAAATTCAATTTGTTTGTTTCTAATGAAAAGTGTATATAAATTTTAGTTATTTGTTTTATTATTTTCTAAATTTTAATTAATATTATTTAACATTTAAAGTTTATATTTTTTAACTAATCCCAAGTATTATAAGTAGATATTTATGTGAATTCTGGTAAGATTCTGGGTAGTTTTATTTAATTTCTCTGTTTAGTAATTAATAGGCCTATAATTGATCCATTAAAATAAGTTACATTCTATTTTAATGTGAGATTGGACTGACTAATGGTACATAACCTCAACTTTGGGCCAAATTACGTAAAAAAGGGTTTTAAGAAAGAACGTAGCCATGCCGGATTGTAGATTTCGCCCAACCAAGCTAGTATGTAGATTTTCATGAAGTCAAATTGTGTTATAGATTTCGTTCAACCATGTTAGGATGTAGATTTAATCCAATTATACTGAACTGTAGAATTTCTCCCAATTAAGTTGGGTTGTATATATTCTTCAATTAAGCTGAATTGTAATTTTCTTTTCGAACATAATTAACCTGTTAAGGATTAGTCACATTTAAAAAAAAACGTTTAACTTCTCAAAAAAAGTTATTTTAACAATATTTAAAATTTTATAATTATTACAACTAGATTTTAAAATATTTTCAAATAAAAATTATCTTTTGTTTTTCTTATGTTTATCAAAGATAACATTATTTCTTCTAATACTAAAATGTTATAGTTTAAAAAGAAAAATTATAATTTTTATGTTAATTAACGTAGCCAATTCAGATGCACCTTTCAATAAAGTAAACTAATTAATTTAATTAATAAAATAAAATGATTAACTGAAATAAAAATTATATTTCTATAATCATCTCTCATATAAATTATTTTTCTTAATGTTATTTTTAAAATTTAAAATTTAATAATTATAATTATTTTATTAATTTGTTCGTTTAAAGTAATTGTATGACAATAAGATTATTATTTAACAATCGTTATATACATGTTAATTTTAAAGCAAACAAAATATTTAAACAGAAAATCTATTTAAAATTAAATAATACAATATATGTCTACTAAAATATTTTATTAACACAAGCAAAACATTTAAATGGAATATATTTGAATTTAAATAATCCAAGATATATTTTATAAAATATTATATTAAAACAAACAAAATATTTAAACTGAAAAATAAATTTAAATTTATATGACATAATATATCTTTCATAAAATATTTTGTTATTTTTTTTTATGAAATCAATCATTCAATTGTCATTTTAAAGATAATAATGTTTTTATCACATGCATAATTTCTTTAATTTTAAATATTTTTTTAATATAAACTCATAATTCTAATATTAGTAAACACATTTAGAAAATGTAAGAAAAAGAAAGAAAGTTCTTTATGATTGTAAAATTATGAAGTCATCTTTATTTTTCCTCTATCTTATAAGTTTTACTCAATTTATTACAATTTTTTCTTAAGATAAGAAATAGAAAAATATTTAAAACTTTGATCGACATCTTAAAGGAAGAAAAAGAAACTTCATCCCATCTCTTCAAAGTTATTACAAAGGTTCCAAAATAACATAGAAAGATGATAATTCATAATTAACTATGAGGTTCAGTGAAATGTTTCATCAGACCTACAGTGGGTGTCAATGTTCTGTTTGTTCATTGTGAGAGATGTAATTTATGAGTCATAGCTGCTTCGAGATTTTAACTTATATTATCTAATCTTTAATATTTATATTTTTCTCAACCAATTTCAGTACCACAAGTAGGTGATATTCTTTGCTTAAGATTTTGGATAGTCTGATTGAACCCTTTATCTAATTATTAGTAAGCTTTATAACTGACCTATTAAATAAGTTACATTCTTCTTTTGTAAATGAGATAAGACTAATTAATAATATACAACCCACAATCTCAAGCAAAACTAAACAGAGTATTGTTTAGCTTTCTTTTTAAAAATGAGATAAGACTAATTAAAATATACAACCCACAATCTCAACCAAAACTAAAGAGAATATTGTTTAGCTTTTTCATGGACTGACCTATTCATAATAATAAAAAATATTTCATATCAAAAGTATAATATTAAAAGTTTTGTATGATAAAAAAATTTAGGAAGTACAAGTATATTATTTTTACATCCATATGCAAATATCAATATTTTATTATATATATCAAATAAAGGTAATAAGATATTTTTATAATTGCTTTTTATATACATAATTTTATTAGAATTTTACTCTTAATTTTGTAACTTTTGTGGTATATTTTTTGGTAATTCTTATTTTAAGTTGTAATAAAAATATTGGTATAAGCCCAATAATGCATGTAACTGTTTCCATTAATTAATAATTTATATTATTATATAAAAGAATATATCATTTATAAATCCTGTTTATATCTTTTCTTAATTAGATTATTTTACTTTTGTAGCTGTTTTTTAATATTATTTTTAATTAAATTATTTTAGTATTTACCTAACAAGTGTAGTTTTTTTTTAATGATACAAATTGCTAATCCTACCATCTCTTTACCATCTCTTTACTAAAGAACAAGTGTTTAAGATCTTCACTCGAAAGTAATTGTCATTAAATTAATTGAGAAGAGGACGTAGTTATCTTATACTATCAAATATTTGTATTTCTCCGTACAACATTTTCAAAACTATTTTTACGAAATTACCTTTCTTTAAGTTTTCTAATATTATTTTAGTGTCCTACAAATGTGAACATCCCTGCGTGTATATTTCACCAATTCTAACAATAACACTACCTATGAAAATTATATCAAAATTGTAAATTCAAATTTTCTTTTGTAGATTTGTGTTACTCCTCGTCTCTGTTTTGTTTTAGGATTGCTGCTAGTTGAATAAATTCAATAATTTGACGGATAAATTAATTCTAATTGAAATTATTGAATTAGCACACATTATTTGCTCGGTTCACATTAAAAATTATAAAATGATGTTTCAATTTAGGTCTGAACAGGGGTGATTTTCGATTTTTAAGTTTTGAATTTTCCAAAATCCAAATCATGTTTTAACATTTTGGATTCTGTGTTTTTAGTTTTTATTTTATTTTTTTAATATTGTGAATTTAGAATAAATAAAATGAGTCCATCACTACATTTTATGTAACCCTATTAAAATCTCTTTCAACCTACAAAATATTAAAAGATAAAAAATATAAATAGTAATGAATTAACTTTTTTTCAATTTGTACACTTGCTCTATCTTTAAAAACCTATTTTTAAGGTTTCATTTTCTTCTCCAAAACTTTTGACCTTCCTTTTTAGTTTTTTTTTTTCCAATAACATTCTAAATGACTTTTTTTTTTTTTTTTTTTTTTTTTTTTTTTTTTTTTTTTATTATTTTTTTTTTTTTTTTTTTTTTTTTTTTTT
>Ga0099824_1000052_pt1 | contig 75015 bp, 29 predicted proteins | sample SiratrowhiteBW_FD_76837 | JGI IMG/M metagenome (GOLD analysis project Ga0099824, IMG submission 76837) | Root nodule microbial communities of legume samples collected from California, USA - Siratro white BW | ecosystem: Host-associated > Plants > Roots > Nodule | place: USA: California... | reverse complement strand
TTAAATGCATGAATGCTATTTACATATAGTATATGAAACTTTGTTTTTATTATTTTTTTTTGAATGCGTGAACTCATGTATGAGATTCTATATGAATGAATGAATGAAATTTTATTTTTTTTCATTTTCTTAAGTGAGAATGCATGAGACTTAATTTTTTCATTTTTTTAAAGGAGAATGCATGGATGAATGCTCCAGACTCTATTTGTTATGTTTGAATGAGAATACACAAGACTCTATTTTTTTTATTTTGTTATCAGAGTGTTTGTATAAGTGCATGAGATTTCATTTGTCATTTATATTGGAATGAGAATGCATGTACAAATGTATCAGACTCTATGAAAATGCACATACGAACGCATAATTAAGCCAATATTTTTACGCAAGGATGAATGCATAACACTCTATGAAAATACATGTATGCATGAGACTCTATGAGAATGTATGAGGTTTTATTTTCATCATTTGTTTTCTTTTTCCTTTGTCATTCAGAGTCAATTGTTCTCTTTTCCATCGTTGAATTCATTTATATCAAAATTTGTTCTTGAAAATGAGGGATGTTGCAAATCAAAAAGTTAATGTTAAAATTGAGTATTGCTGATTTTTACCTTTAAAACAATGCATGCACTTAGATCTCCATAGGTGAATGAAAAATGTGGGAGGAAAATTTGAAGAGGTTTAAAGGAAACTAGGATGACATAGTCTCAAGTGTGTTATTATTCGCATGCCCCTCTAGTAAGGAGATTTTACGAAAGGTATACATGCAGAATAGAACTGCCCCAGTTTTCGTGCATTGGGTAGGCTAGTGAAATATGGCATAAAGAAAGACTAGAGCAACATCATCTAGAGAAAGTTGTATTCCTAAATGGGAAGAACGTGTATAAAATATATGAAAATTGCCCCAGTTTTGAGATAAAAGGGTGAGAACAGATCTGGAGGGAAAGATGATTTGTTTGGATAGTGTGGTGAACAAAAAGGATTGCCCTAGTACATGATTTTCTCAATTGGCCTGTTGGGTGATAAAGAATGTTATCTTCTATCAGAAGCATTCCAAACATTTTTCTTTCTTTCTTTTTTTCAACTGCATTGTTAGTCACGTCTTCTTGCCTCAGGGTTAAGCTTTAAAAATCAAAACAATCATTCCTCGATCAACATGGACTTTATTAGACTTGTAATGTGGTTAGGGGTTGAAGGGTTGTCAAGAAAAAGGATGTGAAGGCTCAAAAATTATTTATGAATTTTTGTTTATGATTATTTTGGAACAAGGATCATCCACCAGGTGTTGTACTTATATCAATCAAGGTTTTCCTTTATAGTCTTTCTATTTTTTTTCTTTTTTTAATTCTTTTCTCTTTTTGTTCCATTTTTCTTTTCTCGCTTTGTAATTTTCTCCCAATTATTCCATTCCTTGATTGATTTCTTTTATTTGATTCTTAGAAGCTTTTGGTACACACATTGAGTTGACTTTCAAGGTATTGACAATCCTTGTTTAGGGTGACTTTGAAAAAATATTGTTTTTTGCTCAAAGCGGGTGCAAGGGTATATATATATATATATTTCTATATTTTTTGGATAAAGAAACATGGCCATATATCATTCCAAATCATGATTGCTTTATTTTCAAAGATTAACCCTGAAACAAAATTCAATGACTGCCAACACATGTCAAATTTTTTTTTTATTTTTTTTTTTATTTTTTCGTCCACTCTTTTACTTAGCCCGCCCTTGCGAGTTTTCAGTCTAATAGACCTTTTGCCCCTGATAGGTTCGAGATCAACCAAACAACCAAACGAAAGAAAACATACATTTCTGCCCCAATGTGATATTCTTATTTTGATATTTCGGACAATAGTGATAGCTATTTAGACAAATGATTTTGTTTTGGGAGGAATGAAGGCTAAAGGATTTCGAACAACATGCATGTTAATGTTCTATTGGAAATTATCAACTTTTACCCTTTATTAAATTTTGAAAATGCAACATCCGTCTTAAATTTTGTAATGTCATGAATTCAAAGATTGTATCAAAGAAAACAATTAACTCAATTATGTGATCACTTTTTGTCCCCCTTTTATTTTTATTTTTCTTTTCATATCTTGAATTTGGTAACCCTAAGATGGGAGACAAACAAATTTTAAAGTTTAGCAAGGCAATTTTTTTTTAAATTTTATTTTCAAAATTCCTTCAAAAAGGAGAAAAATGTCGTGAAATGAAATATGGATGCATGTCAAAATGAATGATGCATATTAGGATATATGATGCATGCTAAGATGTATGATGTATGTTAAGATGTATGATGTATATATAGATTTATGATGTATGTCTAGATCTATGATGCGTGTATGCAAAACTAATTAATGTATGTATGTCACAACTTTTGGATAATGCAAAATGACATGACAATGCAAAAATTTATGAAATTAAAATTATATACATGCTACCATGAATATATGAATAAAGATGTATGTTTGTATGTACAATGTTAAGTAACACTATGCAACTGACATGATTAAAACATAATGAGAAATCATGCATGCTTGCACCACAAGAGGTACTTATTCGTGATATGTGAATGCAAATGTGATACACTTATTAGTATGTACAAGCAAATGGTGAGAGGAAGAGGAATGCAACACATCTCCCTTTGTGGCCTAAAGAAATTCGGCATTACAACACCTATGGTTCTAGGTTCTTTACATGCACACTTACAAATGTGGGTTCCTAATTTCTAAGGATATAAGGCCACTAGAGCCATGGTTCACTCCATCACATACCCATAGCAGCTGGTAAACAACTTTTATAGACATACAAATGAAGCGAACAGACTCTAGTTGGAGTTCTCGCAAAAGCCAGAAAAGGAAGTACATCATTGTGACATTGCTACACAACCCCTTCTAATTCTAAGTTTTCTCAGACCCGAGTATAGGGTTGCACTCATGATATGCAAAAGTACATGTGTGTGTGAAGGGAGAATAGCACACCCAACCCCCACCTGTGAAACAGTCAGAAAAATTTTCAAGCAGATATAGCATGTCGTCTACCCTAGGGTTCAATATTCCAACAATGATAAGAACAAACATATATACAGAAGAAATGAAGCATATATACAAAAGAAAGGGAAAATAAACATTTAGAAAGTCACACTGATTTGAACTTATTCAATTAAAACTGACCTAACTCTCAGAAAGTCCCCAGTGGAGTCGCCATCTGTCGCAACCGGGGTTACGACGGGGACGGGAGATAAAAATAATTTATTGTTTCAAAACAAAGGAGTCGTCACCATAGTTTATATGGAAAAACTATGAAAAGATCGGAAAAGGATAAGGCAAGTCCGTGAAAAGCGGATTTTGGGTCTGGGAGTCGGTTACGTATGGGGAAGGTATTAGCACCCCCACAACGCCAGTCCTAAGATGATACCTTTAATTAAATAAATAAAATGAGTGTAATTTTTAAAATGTTTATTTTTCCAAAAAAAAAATGAGACAAAAATGAAGATAAAAACAAATAAAAATATTTTCTTTATTTTTGGAAGGGGCCCGACAAGGTTTGACCTCGCTCCTACGTATCTCCATCAGGAATGGAGAATCAAGGTTACTTAGTTCTTTGGATAAATTTGTCTGTTGATTGTTTTGAAATTTTAAAATGTTCATATTTGTTTTTTGTTTAATAATAGAAATATTTTTAAGTTTCAAAATTTTATAATTTTTTATTTTTAAAAAATACATATTTTAAAAATATATTTATTTTCAAAGTATCTAGAATATACAATCCCAAAGTTTACTTCCAAAGTTTTACATTAAATATCACATGACGCGTGCAACCATTTGATATTTAAAAAACCTTAGCATAAGAATATTAAATATTGTATGACGCATACGGCCATTTGATATCTAACATTATTATTAAAAAATATAATAATCCCAAAATTTTATTTTATTTCCAAAGTTTTTTATATTAAATATCGTATGACGCGTGTGGCCATTTGATATTAAAAAACTTTAGAATAATAATATTAAATATCATATGACGCTAGTGACCATTTGATATTTAACATTAGTAAAAAAATATAATAATCTCAAAATTTTATTTCCAAAGTTTTATATTAAAGTTTTATTTTTATTAAAAACTAAAAGAAAAAAAAAAAGCATGCAAAATATAAGCTTAAATTATGGAGGTACACAAATAAAAATTCTTGTTTTTAAATATTGGGCTCATTCAAAAAAATCCAGAATGATTTTTTTATTGAGATAAGGGGTGTTATGGTAATATGAGGGGTGTGAATAGGAAGACCCCAACTCCACAACCCTAGGCCATCATCACCTCAACTCTAAGCCACCACCACCTTACTCCAAACCCATGTTAGGTCTACCAACACAAAGCGGCAGCGGCGACGGCAAAGAGGAGCGACAGGCGGTGCGGGGCAGTGCGGCGGCGACGACGCGTGAAGAATGGCGGGTGACGATGGAGATTGTTTTGGGACTGTTTTGGAGTGATTTTGGGAGCACAAAATACATGGACAAAATATAGAGAAGAATGTATGGAAGATGGAAGATGATGAATTTTTTTCATTATTTAAGAAATAAGAAAAAAAAAAAACAAAATGCCATAAAGAGCAAAAAGACCTCATTTTTTTAATTTTTTTTATCTTTATATGAAAATGAAATGATGAAGAAATGAAAAAAATATCACAGGAAGATAAGAACACATGATTTACAAATTTCAAACTTCGAGATCTATATGAAAATATAAACCTTACAAATCACACCTGTGAGCCTTCTTAAAAAATGATAGCCTCCTTTCCAAAAGTTTCTTGCTTCTTAGTTTTAAACTGATTGTGGATAGTAAAACAGCAGAATTAATCTTCTCTTCTTCTCTACTTTTTCTCTCTTTTTTATCTATTTTTCTGCGTATCTCTCAAAGTGATCAATAGTTCATTCACTTAAGTGAATCTCCTTTTTTATTATTTAATTTATTTTTATTCTAAAAGTAGTTCAAAGCAGTTTTGAAAGATTGACTCTTTCTTTTTTCTCTTTCTTATTATTAAAGATGAAGTGTAGATGAATGTGAGATGAAACAGTTTGAGAACAGTCATATTTTATTTTTTTATATTTTTTGTTATTGTGAAATGAGAACATGGGTGGTTCAGAGCAGTTTAAGATTGACTGATTCTTTTTTTATTATTATTTTCAAGATGAATTAAAAGAAGCAGTTTTAAAACAGTTTCAATTTCTTTTTATGTATTTTTCTTTTTATTTATTATTCTGATTTTATTTTTATGTTAATTATTTATTATTTATTTGATTTTTCATTTCTTTTCTTTATTATTTTTTATTTACTTTGTTTTTTCTATTTTTGTTAACTGTTATTATTTTTTATGTTTTGTAAAAAAATGGATAAATTCAAACCTCTTTTTATTTGTTTTATTATTTATTATTTTTTAATAAAAACCTAAACTAATCAAGTGTATATATTTTTTCTATTTATTATTTTCTTATAATTTTTTTATTTTGATTATTTAATTAATTGTAGACACATTTTTTATTTTCTTAATTTTAATTTATTTACCCGGACGAAATCGGGTGTTGATAGGTTTGTAGCCATTCATTGATAATCCCTTGAGTATTGATTAGGCTCATAGCTATTCCTGGCTAATCCCTTAAGTATTCTTTCCAGCAAGCCACTCTTGGCTTAAAGAATATTCTTTTGGCTTGCAATCACTCCTAGCTAACCCTATTGAGTATTCTTTCCCAAGCCATCCATGACTCAACAAGTATTCTTTAGGCTCATATCCACTTCTGGCTACTCCCTTGAATATTCTTTTCCGCCATTTTTGACTCGATTAAGTATTCTTTTTTAAGTCACTCTTGGATCAATGAGTTTTTTTCCCAACAACCACTCTTGGCTAAGATATAAAGTTTGTATGAAAGTGCGATCATCAAATCATGACTCTTGCCTTTTAGGGAGGAATTCTGTTTTTTGAAAAATACAAGATTAGTGCTCTCTCCAAGTTAGCTACATGAATACTCAAAGTGTTGGCTTTATATAGACATTGAAGAATATATTCATTGAGATATTGTTTTTGGTTGTTGAGCAACTTTAGTTTTTTCTGGTTGTTCTTTCTACGTTTGAGAAGCTTGAAATATGAATGTTGTATTAAAGGCACTTCATGCAACTTTAATCATTATTCTTCTATACACAACATCCTTGATCGCTGGCAGTACTCCTCTTCCTGGGTAGCATAGCCTTTTACACCACCACATGGTAAAATTTCACATTATACAAAGCAAATAGCTCAGCCAGAGTTAAAATGCTCTCTGTGTTAGGAAGTTGTTGAAAAAAGAAATTTTAGCTCTTTATGCAAGAGACCACTTGATCTGACTTGTCTTTGAACGAATTTTTTTAGTAAGATGAAAGTAAAGAATATTTCTTACAATCATAAAATAGGCATATACATATAAATGTTTATCAAGCGTAAAAGAAGATTGCATAATATTGTATTGTTGCATCTTGCATGATCTGTTGTTGAAAAACATTTATCTTATAGATAATGCATGATCCTGTTTTATGCTTTGTTGTTTTCAACATTTAATTAAAATCATAAGACGTTGGACTTTTTCTTTAAAAGAAACTAATTTTATTGAACTAATAAAATCAATAGGTAGAAAATTTATTTCAATTGATTGAAATAAAGCCAATTGAGTTAATTAAGACATTTCAACCAATTGATTCATACTTCAATCGATTGAAATAAATTAAAATGATTTCTTTAGTGGTTTTAATTGATTGATTCTCATTTCAATCAATTGAGACAATGTGAATTTGGTTATGAATGAAAGCTCTAGATTTTAGTCAATTTAAACCTTATTTTAATCAATTGCAATGTTTAATTGAGTTTCTAAGATTGTTGTGGGCATTTGAATAGTTTAAAATCCATTTTAGTAGATTGAAATATTATGGATTTCGTTTAATCATGAAATATCAAGATTAAGCATCCTATACTTACTTAAATATATCCTAAACGTAAGAATTATAAAAATTTACTACAAGATCAATTCTTCAACACGTCCATAATCAAACCCAAGTGGTTGTGAACATAAAATAAACTCAATTAGACTTGCTTGAATCTTCAATGTCAGTAGAGAATACCATGACATTAGAGCAAAAAAAGAAATATAAGATATGAACAATATGATCAACAACATATATCGAAACTATACGATATTAAAGCAAGGTTATTTTACCCTAAAGTAGAACAATTTCATAACACAATAAAGACAAAAAAACATGTTTTATATATGTAGAAAACAATAGACTCCATGTGAGTTCGATGAAAAAAAAACGTATATGTATAACGTGTAATGTTTATGCGAAAGAGTTAACTCTTTACTACCTTCTATACTATATTATAGATTATAAGTCTACTAATCTATACGAAACTGATATACTTTCTTCCCCTTTTATCATATGCAAAAGGTAGAGGTAGCATCAACATCATTACTTCAATGGATTTGGTAATGGTGGTGGTTAATTAGGCATGGGTTGAAAGATGCTAAATGGTGATAAGATGAGGTTGGGTTATTTATGGTTGTTGAGAAGGTGCTTTGAGTTGTAGAGAGGTGGTCTTAAGGCTTGTTGAAGGCTTAACAACTACAACATATTTTGGTTCATTTTCTCAACCAAAAATGTGGCCATCTTCTCATTCTATTACACATCATACTCATTGAACATAGTGTGCCTTGTCAAGAGTAACAAAATTAGAATTGGGCACGACAATCATGTCATGAATAGGAAATAGAATGAGGTGATTTGATGAATATAACAATGGATGAAAGGGCTCATGAGATCTAGCTTCTATGTATGCTAGGACCCTGGCATGGGCTTCTACTCAACTAATCCTTCTGCTTACATGCTAGATTGAGTCTAAGCGTCTACTTCTACCTTCTTGTGAACATGTTCTCCTTATTCAATATGAGTGGATTTAACTTTTGCATCAAGACAAGAGGAAAAAGTGTTGGTTGTGACGTTTATTATTATAGTAGATACCACTTATGTACATATATAAAGGAGTATGATACTAAAGAACATTTCAAGTGACAGACTCCTAATCTTGTGATTGGATGGTTTCCATACTTTAGTTTGCTAAAATGAATACAATAATGTTCTTACAAAGATATTTTAGGATGCATAAAGATTGTAACAATGATTTAACACTTTTTTAATACAAAATCTTCCTTTTCTTCTTCTTCACAAATGACTTTATATAGGATAAAAAAAAGTTGTTGCAAATCCTTTGCTTGGCCATTGAGCAACTTCACACTACCTTAAACGTCTTTCTTACTTTCTTTTGTATGTGTGTGCGTGTCTTCAAGAGAAGTTTGTTCGCAATCATGTACATATGAGTATTCGATCTATAAACCACACACTCATGATTCTTTTTTAAGTTGGATTTAAGGTGATCATTTTAGGTAGGTTTAAGTAAGCTGTGTTGGATTATACAATTTTACATGTGAGAATTATAAAACTTCTATTTGGTCAATAACTTTAAGTTATATAAATACTTTTTCGAAAATATAGGACCATGAACACTATGATTTAAGAGGTTTGTGCATAAAAATAGTGCAATTTTATCTTGTATTAATAATAATGCGTAAAAATTTTAAAAATTACGTCTTTTATAAATTATGTGTTACAAGAATGACTTTATATATAAGAAGTTGGATTCTAACTTCAGAACTTTTTGATACAGGATTTTTTTCCTACTAAAATCGTGTTTCAAGAGTAAAACTTTGGCATTAATTAGATTTAAGAAGTCGTACATTCTAAAGGCGAATTTCATTATGAGTAAGTTGTGCTTGCACCTGAGAACTTTTCACAGGTGTGTTAAAAAACATCTCTCTCTATCTTTGAGTATGACATTGCACCTGAGGATTTTAGCCTACTTGCAATCTTGCAAACAGATTACGCATTTTCTAAAACAAAAAAAGCGCAAACAAAAAAAATAGAGAATGTAGAACGTGATGCAAAAAACCTAATTACTGAAAGTTAGATCACAGAAACCAAATTTCAAATAAAAAATTCCAAAATTAAAAAGAATGAAATTTAATTTTGAGAAGAAAAAGGGAGATTGAGAAAGACAATGACGAGAAGAAGTGATAGCAACTCTATAAATGTAGATGTGGCTGCCAGGCTTGATCTCATGTCTCTCAACTCTCTTAGAAATCAAACCCATTTTTCACTCTCACTATAAAACTTGCCCCTATCATCGTTGTACAAATTTTTAGGTTGAATTCAAGAGGGGATAAATTGAACTTTCAAAAATATTTGCAAAGCATTGATGGAAAGAGTGATTACTTTTGCTTGGATCAATTTACTATAGTTTCAGTAGACACATAGTAGAAAAATAACTAATTAAAATACGAAAACAATCCGTTAAAATTTTATTTTGAACTACCTAACAGAAAGTCAATAAATTCAATTCAGAAAATCAACCAATTAATTTTCTTGTTAGAAAATCCAAACAGAGAATGCAATTGTGAATTTAATTTTATCAAATTCTGATAGGAAAAGTCCAATCAATTCAAATCGCAGAAAAATCAATTTAATTTTCCAGTAAAACAGAATTACAGAAAAATAATTGATTGAAACACACAGTCAACAAGTTAAATTTTTCAAAGTTAAGCGACCATAAAAAATGTTATATTTTAGAAGACAACACCAATATATGTGAATTTAATAACATAGAGTTGAGAAACATATCACAAAACAATTTAATCAGTGAATGCAGTACACAACAAACATTAAGTTGTTTTATAAACTCAGTTGATTAAATTATTGTGAAAATAAAGAAAAATGTAGAAATTGTAATATGAGTAAAGAACAAAGGACAAAGATCAAGAACACAAGATTTTATATTGGTTCATTCTTCAAGAAAAGCTACATCTAGTTTTCTTTGCCAACAACCAAAGAATGCCACTAGAACAAGTCAAATGTACACACAATACATTCAAGACTCAATATTGTACCATTCAAGAATCTGTGCAACACCCTGCTGCACCTCTAAAGATGAACACCCTATTCAAATATAGACTAAAACTACAATACAATCAATGTAAAACGAAAATACACCCAATCTACAATCAAACTAGTACAAGCAGATGAAAATGATGGGTTGTAGTGAACCTCCCTAAATGAAAACTAATGGAACACAGTGCATTATAGTTTCAAATTAGAGAAAAAACTCCAATAATCCCTTTCTTGAAATCCTTTGATCAGAAAACACTTTAAGCTCTTGAATTTTTTTTCCTCACTAAATTTTCTGAATCTCATAGTTCAATCTCTTCTTTTGTTTTTGACAATCTTCTCTTATTTCAGATGTTTTCACAAGAAATTACAAAAGTTAATTATACTTTAGTGAAAACAATCAATTGAAAAACAATTTTAATCAATTTATTTTACTAAAAGGATTTTTAGCTTCTTGAATTTTGAAAAACAATCCCTTCTAAAAGTTAGTAAACCATTTTCACTTGAAAGCTTTAATCAAATCAGTTCTAGTTTAATATTTCAAAACTTTTAGAGTTCATTCTACTGATTTTTGATGCATGCACATGAACCATCAATAACACACTAACACTAATTAAAGACATCTTCAGCCTTCCTTGCACTTAACTTGACTTCTTCAAATATCAAACCGCACCATTGCCAACAATTGTAACACCACTCCAAGCTTCAGCGTTGTAGCAAAGCTTCACGAAGCCGATGAGAGAACAAATGCAAAATAATCTAAAGTTGTCAGGTGCAAGTACGACATCGTTCTTAATTAAACTCACTTTCAACATGTACGACTTTATCTTGTATCTATTCAATGCCAGAAGTCGTGCTCTTGGAACACGATTTTAGTTGAAAAAAATCTTAGATTAGATGTCGTGAAGCTAGAACACGACTTCTTACATATGAAGTTGTTTTGATAAAATGATGTTAGATCGAACTCTTACCATTAGGTCGAAAGTTATAACTATTAGTCAGAGTGTAATAATCTCTCCCTTAGTGTTTGTTACTCTAAGAATCGAACTTATGACCTCGACTCTGATATCAATTGTTAGATTGACCTCCCACCTAACCTCTGTCACGAGATAATTTATGCTACCCGCAAAATATATTTATCCAAATACGTATTTTTAAAAATTTTTACCCATTCTCATAAATATGAGATAAAATTACACCACTTTTGTTGAAACTGTATTTATGAAGGTTGGAGGAGGAAGTATCTTGGAATATCATAAACGTGAACAATTATTATTTCACAAAATAGAAAGAATACTCCAAATAAAGAAGATAAGGACACATTCAATATTCTGATTTTTCTAAAACCCTTTAACTTAGATAGGACGAAAAAAGAGCTACGTTCATCATTCCAACTAGTACAAGCTAGCTGGTTACATGATACTAGTGTATATATAAGATAGTGCTTTTTAGCTTTATATGAGTTTTAACTGTTAAAACCAAAAAGTTTCTTCCTTAGTCTGATATGATCCTATCTGCATGTGACACATGCCCTTCAGAGAATCTGTGACAATCCCAAGTGGCTTCTTTCTCTTTCATTATTGTTATTGTTACAATTATTTTTTGGTTCGGATAATTAAGAATTTGTAGCATTAACGTATTAACAAATAATTGGAAACAAGCAATACATTAGCGTAGAAGGGAAAATGGAGCGTTTGGTAGGTAACATGTTTCTCTCTTTCATGTGTCAACCACGTAGAAGATTCACAGGAATGTTCCCGTACAACAACACTGTTTTTGGTTTGGCATCGAAAGAGAAACTAATCATGAAACTAGAATATACCCTAGTATAAATCCTATTTTATTTCTTCCTATGGGATCATAATCAACACTCTTTGTCTTATTTATTGTAAATCAACCAGCTGAACGATCGTCAGCACCTACGATAAGCTCAGAGATGACATGTGTGGTTAGCATTTCTACCTACAATTTCTGATACTAAAAGACGAGTCAACCTAATTAATCATACCCATAAATAAGATTCCATGATTCTTCTAGGTATCAAATATACAACTCATTTTAGAGATTTGTTTTTCATATTTAGCAATTGCTCTCGCAATTTTGCATGTTCTAATTAGGTATAATTACTTTTTAAACTAGCTGCTTTAAGATTGAAAACCTTGATAGTGTACATGAAATCTATTTGGAGCCTATAATAGCAGTATATACATATTTTAGTTCCCCTCCACTTTTACTACGACAGCTTCATCCATTAGGAGATTATGATGTAGCAAATTACGGGACATAGAATCACTCAACACAATTATTTGGCAAATACGCAACTTGCTTTTATGTATTGGGTGTTACTTGATTATTTTATTGCATTTCTCAATTCAATCTTAATTTATTAGAGCCGTTATATATAGTTTTAGAACCTAACATGTTTCAACTATGTATGATGACGTGCCTTGAGTTTAAATAAGTTTTTCTTTTCTCTCAATATGTTTGTTCTTATGTCAATATTATTAATTTATTTTGATTCCTCTTCAATCTGAGTTTAATAACTTCTTGTTTCTCTCTTTTAATTATTAATTAGTCAACTATTGTCCTTAAATGGTTTTGTTAAATGATAGTGTAATGAAATGAAAAGGCATATCAACAATACTGCATATTACAACATTATACCTTATTAATAAAAACAAGATAAAATTAGTCAATATTTTGTTGTCTAAATAGAATAGAGTCTCTTGACTTATGCCAAGCTATTTGATACCAACTGGTTTTATTTAATATGTTTCCACTTTTAGAAGATTTCTCTAAATAATTCGAATAGGAGTTTGCTTCATCGAGAGGACCACTTGTGCCTCATATATGGTTCTAAATGCATAGAAAAACAGTTAAGAAAATTCTGTTTAGGCATGATATTTAAGGGATCTTTTTACATCTATATCAGGTTAGGAGAAGGAAGCAGTGTTATTGCTAAAATGGGTGGATGAATTTTTGGTGAGTGGAGGTGGAATGGAGGAGGAAATGTTGATTTGAGTTACGATTGTTGTTCCAACATTTTTCATTTAGGCTATTAGTATTTTTAAACTCAAAATATAATTTATAAATGTAATTAATGTTTCAATTGTTAAAATCTATTTATGTTATTTGTTCTTCGTCCATAATTTATTGTCATGTATTTTTTTCTATTAAAAAGATTTTCTGTTACTAATTATCAAGTAGTACCCAATTTTCAGATATAGATGAACGGATTTTGGAAAAAATGTTTCAAACCTTTCGATCCTATTTTTTTCATTAAACCTTTCACACGAAAAACTAATATTAGAGGATTTTGGTGATTCTACTTATAATTATCTTAGACACTTTTACCATCATCTGTGACATTGACCGTTACAGCTGAAAAGAAATAATATTTTTTTTAATAATACTTATTCAAAATAATATACTTGTTGCAGGTATTGTTGACTTTAATGTCGATGTAACACGAGCCGATAGAAAGTATTTGATGAATTTATTTTAGAATAAAAACCTGAATATCAATGTTTTGTATATAGTTGTGTGATTTAGTGTTTCTTTTGTAAAAGTTGTTTGATGCATAAAAAGTAAAAGAAAGTGTATTAAAAATGTTTTCAAGGTTTTCATAAAAGGATTTTATGACTATTATGTTTTAGCAAAATTGAGAATTCAAACTAATCCATTATTTTGATGTTAAGTGAAATCAACAATTTAAAATAACTTTTTAATCTATTGAAATTGACAGTGGTGATTTTGTAAATATGTGAGTTTCTTAAATTTTAAAGTGACTAATATTTTGAAATTCAATTTTGAGGGAGAATTAAAACTTTTTGAGAAAAGTATTTTGTGGGCAATCAATCACTTCTTGAAATCTTTGGATCATTTTAGCTCGGTAAAAGGGGAAGTTTCTTAAATCTTTAAATTGGTTATTTCTATTTATTCTAGTATTGTTATTCTTGTATTTTCTCTTCATTTATGTTAAGTGTATTTGTGACTCGATAAAAATTTTAGTTGTAGAAAAGTAACGGGGTGTTACTTGATATTTGTGTTATTCTTGTAAGGTTTACGTAGTTCTAATTATAAAATTGTTTGATGTCGTGTCGAATATTTTTTAATTATAAAATTTTTATATTTTTTAATTTTGAAAATTTTATATTAAGAAATCAAAGAAAATAATAAAAAATGGCAAGAGAGTGAATGTGAGGGTGTAGTGGATTCCATAAGTGTTATTTGGTTCGGCTTGGCGTGAGGTGACACTAGGTTCGACATGGTGACAAGCAGTGACACTCAGTTAGGCTTAGTGAAAAGCTCACTCAGTTCAGTTTGGCTAAAGGCACACTCAGGTTTGCTTAGTAAAAGACACTTGGCTCGCTTAGGTAAAAGGGTACTCGATTACGCTTAGGTGAAAGGCACTCGGTTCGGCTTAGCGAAAAGGCACTCCGGTCGCTGAGCTGAAAGGCACTCGGGTACGCTTACGTGAAAGGCACTCAGGTTGCTTAGGTGAAAGGCACTCGACTACTCTTATGTGAAAGGGCACTTGGGTTGCTTATCTGAAAGGGCACTCGGGTCACTTAGGTGAAAGGCACTCACCTAACCTTATGTGAAAAGGAACTTAGGTTGCTTAGGTGAAAAGCAGTCAGATCACTTAGGTGAAAAGCACTCAGCTAAGCTTATGTGAAAGGGCACTCGGGTTGCTTAGGTGAAAGGCACTCGACTACGCTTATGCAAAAGGGCACTCGGGTTGCTTAGGTGAAAGGCACTCGGTACTCGGCTCTGTTTAGTAAAAGGCACTTGGCTACACTTATGTGAAAGGGCACTCGAGTTGCTTATGTGAAAGGCACTTGGCTACGCTTATGTGAAAGGGCACTCGAGTTGCTTTTGTGAAAGGCACTCGACTACGCTTATGTGAAAGGGCACTCAGGTCACTTTTGTGAAAAGCACTCGGCTAAGCTTATGTGAAAGGGCACTCGGGTCGCCTAGGTGAAAGGCACTCCGGACTCGACTTTGGTAAGAGGCACTCGGTACTGCTTGCTAAAAGGCACACTCGGGCTTAGTAAGAGGCACTCGACACTCAGTTTCGTAAAGGCAGTTGGTCTCAGTTTTAGGGCACTTGGTTAAAGGCATTCACCTCGGTTACATGACACTTGGTTAAAGGCACTCAGCTCAATTATAGGGCACTTGATTAAAAGCACTCAGCCAGTTACAGAGTACTTGAATGTAGCAGCAATAACCACTACAGAAGCACCAACGATGGTATTACTTGGCTTGTCGAAGGAGTAAATTTTCATAGCGACACCAACGCGGCGAGGATAACCTTCAATTTTGACAGCACGGTTCTCCTGGGTAGCTATGTGGGTTCTTAGGGGCATAGAGGAGATATTAGTATTTGACGGTTAGGTCGGTCGCGGCTTGAAAAGTGGCGTCGTTACTCCTTGATGGTGGCACCCGTGGCGGAGAAGGAAACGAAGGTGTGACAATTTTTCCTTTCATACTGTTTGATTCTAGAATGTTGTTCTTGTTGGCATTGGCAGTGGGGATCGATATTGGTAGGTTCGTTTGGGTCTTGAGTTAGGTCTCTCTTCATTTCTTACTATGAAGTTTCATTTGGGGTTATTTTGTTTGATAATGGCAAAAGGAGTTTTGCTAATAGCACCGAATGGGTAATGAAAGAATGCATGCATTAAGGCGAAAATGAAGCATAGAAGAAAAGGGGAAATAGAGAACATAAGATCAAAACATACATAAACACTCAGAACATCATTTTCCAAGATTTATACCTTCTGATACCTCCAAAGTTCTCAACCTTCCCTTCCTATTGCGCCTTTCTATTATTGTATTTGTCTGTTCCTATGACTTGTAATTCTTCACTTGTTGTATTTCTCTATTCTTTGGTGTCAAGAAAATCTCAATTTTTGTGTGTGAGGCCCAAAAGCTTAAACAAATCATAGTTGTATAAGAAAATAAACCAATTCACCCTTTTTATAAAGCACCTTTGACCCTTCTGTTTCTCCAACACTAATCAATTCGGTTTATTACTGAAGAATGAATTCTCTTAATTCCTTCTTATTTCCAATTTAATTCAATTAAAAGGAAAAAAATGAATGTGTAATTCAAATTCAATTTCTGTAATGATTTTTCTTTAATTTTAATTAAAAGGAAAAAAAATATAACAATGCACTTACGAATGTGGATGAATATGTGAGAGAGGTGTAAGAAGTGTGAGAAGAGGGAAGTAATGAGCAAACCTGGCCCAATTGAGAGAGGGGTGTGTGAAGCGAAAAAGGGTGGTGTAATAAGTAGATGTCCATTTTGTTTGAAACCTTGATTGGTTAGGTTTTAATAAAAACATCAATTATTTTTTCTGCCGTTTTTATCTTTTATTTTTTTAAAAAAAAAAGGTAAGACCAAACTTTTTTTTTATTATTATTAAAACCTTTTTTCTTTTTTCCTTTTTTCTATTATTTATTTAAACTTTAATTTCTTTTTATTCATAAAAATGACATGGGACAATTTTTTTCTTAATTTAAATGAAAATAATAAAGCAAATGAATATATATATATATATATATATATATATATATATATATATATATATATATATATTTATTTATTTATTTCTAAAATGATAAAAAGCTAAATCATATTTTTTGTAGGTTTCATTTTTGAAATAAAATAAAAGATTATATTTTTATATATTTTTTAAAAAAATAATAAAATTCAAACTTAAATTAAATGGCAAGTTTTTTCAAAATTTTTTAAAAATTAATTAGAAATATTTATTTTTTTTATTATAATTTTTTTAGAAAATAATTTTATCTGAACGAAATCAGATATTGATAGTATTCATATTCATACTTGATCAATTCTAATATTCCTCATTCACGTCAAAATGAATTTTAACAATAGTATTACAAGATTATTTACTTAAGAGCTCATATTCCTTATTCACGTCAAAATGAATTTGAACAATAGTATTCATCTTTAATATAGTTTAATCTACTTTTTGTAGGCTTCATTGTTTTAAGATCTCCTTATCCCAATATAAAGATCTTATAAAATCCACACTTAACTCATGATCTTATTTAAGATTCGGATTCTTAAATTCTTATATTAAGACTCAAATCTTAAATTTTCAAACCTGTGTATAATCCTTTATGAGAAATGACACAAAGGTGCTTAAATTGGAAAAACTAAGAGTGCGCTTAAATTGGAAAAAACTAAGAGTGAGTATTGTAACGTGTACACCTAGAAAAAGGGATTTTACACATTAGAAATGAAGTTTTTAAGGACTATTTTGTTATCAAAATATATATTTAGCGACTAATGTACACTTTTTCTATTAAGAAATTAAATTAGATTTTCTTAAAAACTAAACTAATAATGTCCTACCTATTTAAGTATCAAGTTCATTATTTACACTTAAAATATCCAAGTATTTTAACTTTTCTTGTTGACCCAACTTTGTTACTTGGATAAAAAATAATTCACACACTAACTTTAACTATATATATTCCAAGAGTAAAATATATTAATTGGTTAGTGTCAGAAATAATCTTTTTAGCAGCTAATTCACTTAGATTCTTAACAAATTACCACCATTAATACTTGGTAGATACTATAAAACTCTTAATTATATTTTAGTTAAATCTAAATGATAAAAGGTGATGAGTCTTTATAGTAAAAGAAAAATAATATCTTGACACTGTTCATTAAAAACATCTACTTTATAACTATTTTTCTTAATAAATATTATTTTTCAATAAAATAATAATTTATACTCTTGTTGGGTGAATGTAGAGAAGAAGAAGCCGTGTCATCCAATCGTAATCCATAGTAAAAATATAACTTTTATTAAATATCTATTATCGACCTTTACGTAAATATTCATATATAGTTGTTTGACAAGGATACAATAAACTTGATTTAAAGTTTGTCAAAAAGAAAAGTTGCACTTCACTTTTTAAATGATGATGCAGGAAAATGTCCTACATGACCCACCAGTAGGGATACTTTCTTCTTACTCTTACATTATGCATAAAACTTAGCCCCAGAAATAAATAGCAACAAAATTACATCTCAACGAAGTCCAATCGTTCAAAATAGCTTCTTAAACAAGGAAAGAACAGGGTACTTCAAAGCTTACAAATATAATATTTTCATAATCTCATCTTTCACTTTTCCAAGTGCTTAAAGTTGCTGTTTCCTTTGGCTTCAGTACTTTTGTTTGTGCTTGGTGATGTGCGAGTGGTACTTGTAGTGCATGTGACAGGACCCACTTGCAAATTTAACTAAAGAGACGATTGCTTAGTGACCAAGGACCAAAAGGAAGATAAATGTTGAGATGATCAGAAGTTGAAGCTTCCTCCGAAAACAAACACATGCTGAACTTTGAAAGCCATTCTTGTATATGGTAAATGGCTAAAGCCTTTAACTATAGCATATTATATAGTTGAACATTTTGGTTGCAATACCATGCCACTGAACCGTGGCCAAAGCCGAACCACAAGGTGGTATCAGCTATGCTTTGTTCCCACTAGTTCAGATAGTTCAGATGACTCCGACGTAGAATCTGTAATCCTTACTCCTACTACTCCAACTACAACTAGTACCACATGGCAAGAACTTTCTCCTCCTCCACCACCACCCCCACCACCACCACCACCAAATCCTGAACCTGAATTTGATTGGCGTTTTCCACCACCACCGCCACCGCCACCGCCGCTGCCACGGTCACTGTGGCCAAATTTTGTACCACCACTGATGCAGCATCAGCATGAGCCTCAGCTCAGCTCGGTTTGGGATAGACTTTTCAACATAGAAGTAGTGGAAGATAGAGCTGAACCTCCCAGTCTAAGTGATCTGTTTGAAGGTGACAAAAGTGGCTGCTCAACGAATGCCATGAACGCCCTTAGCAGGGTAAGAGTATCAGAGATGGATAAATTCTCTCTCTGTCCCATTTGCATGAATGAGTTTAAAGTGTGTGATCAAGCATACCGGTTACCCTGCAACCACACCTTTTGTTCTGAGTGCATTCTTCGTTGGCTTGACACCAGCAAAACGTGCCCAGTTTGCAGGCTTCAGTTGAATGGTTATAGTTTTGATACCATAAATGATTATAATGATTTTAATGAGTTTCTATCATTGTCACCCTCACCACCGTCATCGATAATACTCGATGATTCACCTCAGCGTTCGGAGTACTTTTACGAATCTTCTCATTACCTTGCACCAGTTGTAGAGAATAGTGCAAGTGGTAACACAGATGAAGCTGATTATGATAGTGCATGTGATGAGCTTGGTGATTCTCAAGAACAACCTTTTTCTCTGCGTCTGATACTCTAATTTAACCGTCAGTGTCGTTAGTTTATGAATATAAAGAACTTATGATTGTGTAGTACGCATGTCTGTCCCTTATTCTCCAGATAATTTTGAAATGTATTGCTTTGAACGAGGAATGCAGCAGAAAATTTAATTTAGAATTTAGATACCATGTATTAATTGGCGAATTTGACGAATTTCATTGAAAATAAATAAATTAGTGTGCCTATGCCCGTCTATATTTTCTGTCGGAAAAATTAGCTTGCAATTTCAGCTAAATTTACATCTAGTTTATTGTCTCGTGTCTCTGATTGAAAACTTTTCAGGTCACTTTTAACCAATTAATTAAGTATTGATTATCGAGAAAATCGGATTCCGATAATATCAATTCGTTTCTTCCACTTATCCTACTAACAATCTTGATACACACAGAGTGTTACTGATATCACTTGGGGTATGTCTTCACATTAAGTGCTCTGCATTCAATTTAAGTCTAAAACTATTTTAGTCCAAACATGTCATCGCCAAATAGGTGAGCCATGTCCCCCAAAGAACTAGTCCTTAAGGTGAATTGTTACACTCCTTGCCAAAAGGGTGATATTTATTTCATCTCCTAAAGATTGACCTCAATATCCACTATTCTATCTCAAAGTCCGACAGTACAGTACATAACCCCATCGTTGAGCCAAATAAACAAAGAGACCATCTTGAGACCAAACACTAAAGCCTGGACGGTTTCAAAATAAGGGTCACTCATGTTGGATAAATTAATTTTGTGAACATGCATAAATTATAATAATTGATTCAGATTAATCTATATATACTAAAGTATTATTATTAATTATGAAATGTGAATATTATTTATATATAATATGGACAGGCTGATAATAGGTAGGTTGAGTCCTATCTTAATATATACAGAAGGGTTCTTACGGTTAACCACATGTTATTTTTTCTCTATTCTATTAAAGAGAAAAATAGAGCATGTACACTGCCTCACACACTTATTTTAACACGTAAACACCCTTCTATGCTATTTTTGTCTCTGTTGTGTTTTCTCAGGATATGTTCTTACTCAATTACATCAACGGAATCCAATCTTCTCTAATCAATTACAATGACATCATCACCTTAAGTTCCAGGTAAGTATTGGATTTAATATTGAATGTATGATTGTACTTGACATGCATTAATTGGACTAGATATAATAAATATTCAAGGATAAATCCTTCAATTGGTATCAAAGCCAATTTTCAGACCTTTTATTGCTGCAAAGTATGTCATTGTTTTTTGGAACTTCTTTGCTTGATTCGGATTTTCCTTTAGAGTTAATTTAATTGTGAAATTGATTGAGGGTTTCTTGTTGTATGGTCCTTTTCAAACAAATGGAACCCTTAATTGGTTAATTTGATGAGGAATTGAAGTGATACGTGTTTTGTACTCATGAACCCTAAATTTAGAAATTCAAAATCAAACCCTTCCATGAGACAATTAGGTTCTCATACCATAGGGCTTTTGAAGAGGACAATAATCCAATCATAACCCCCACTTGGAATCGTTAATTTTGGTTGAGAATTGAGGGAGATGCCATGAGAGGGCCGAATTTCGTTCTTCGTTTTTTCGTCCAGAACCCAAAATTTTAAAAGCTTTTTTCGTAAAATCAATACCATAATATTGTAGAGCTCGTCAATACAAATCTAACGCAACAAGAATCACTTAATTTAGTGTCCGAATGAGGGAGAAACGAGCAAAATACAGTTTGGGTCTTCTTGAGGTTGAATATGATGAATAGTAACCCCGTCAAAAAGAAAAAGGAAAACATTATTCTTATAAATTGATCTTGTTGATCTTGTTGCTTAATCATTATAACTTGTATTATATATTTCTCCTAATGAATATTGTTGGGCATGGTTCATAATTGAGAGTTCGCCTTCGCGGAACGAATTATGATAAAATGACAAATGTTGAAAATATTGTTTTAGATGTTTTACATCATTGTGAGCTCACCTTCGTAACATGAATTGTGTTGAGACATTAAAGTATAAATATTATTGTTTCCTATTGTTGCATCAAGATTTGTGTTGATAAGTAAACATACCCTTCGGTTTGTTTATCTTGTGATATGATTTTTGGTGAATAGTTGATTATATTTTTAAGGTTTTCAGTATCTCTTCGATATTAGCCTTAAAGATATGATATTGTTATTGAAACTCAACATACTTTGTGGATTAATTTGTATTGATAATATGCTCTTCGATTCCAGCTATGCCTATGCATTTAGGTTCCTTAATCAAACTGAACGGAACTAACTTTGAGGAATGGATGGAATCGGTAAAATTGTTCTTGGCTATCTCGTGTGTTGATTCTACTTTCACTGAGGATGAGCCTTCTGTACCTACTGCCACATCTTCTGCTGAGGAGAAGACAAAATATGACAGATGGATCCATTCTAACAAAATTTGTCTGATGACCATGAAGCACAACATGGAGAAGACTATCAAGGACAATATTCCTAAAGGTTCTAATGCTAAGAAATTTGATAAGACTGAGAAGTCTACCTATCTGAGTTTGTTGACCAAGATAAAGTATGATGGTATTGGTGGTGTTCGTGAGCATGTAATGAAACTCACTAACTAGTACCACAAGCTCAAGTCTATGAAGGTTGTTTTGGGAGAGGATTTCTTAGTATGGCAGATTCTGGATTCTCTTCCTTCTGAATTTGATATGCTGAGGACTTCATATAACGCTCAAAAAGAGGAATGGATAGTAGATGAATTGATCTCTATTCTGACTCAGGAGGAACAGACTAAATAAAAATCTAGGTAGTATAATTTATATATTTAAAAATAGATAAAAGTAGAAGAATTTCTTTTTCAGTAAATGTCATCTAAAATACAATTAAAATTTGGGAGAGTTTATTTTTAATTTATACGATAGAGGAAGGTAAATAAAAAAAATTATGCAAGAGAAAAAACATTTATTCAAGAAGGATATTTTCAATATGGGTTAGTGTCGTTATCTCTTAACTCAAACAACTCTTTCAATTTTTTCTATTTGTTTTTGTCAATTCTATTAACTAACTCAATCTGAAACAAATAATTACAGCATATAGAATGACAGAGCCATGCTTTTTTTACTTCTACAATATAGTTAGAGATGAAAATCCTAAGGTTGCTCAATGGTTAGATGATATCTCGAGACAGAAGTGAACTCTTGCATGGGACAATGGCCAGCGATGGGGACACATGACAACCAATCTAGCTAAGTCAATTAACTCTGTCTTGAAGAAAACAAGAAAAATTTCAATCTCTTCAATGGTCATGGCAACATACACCCGCTGCAACAAATTCTTCACAAAAAGAAGCAGACAAGTGGAAGCCATGATGATTGTCGGACATATATACTCTGAAGTTGCAGCAAAAGCATTGGAGGATGCACAATCAAAGACGAACACTCATACAGCCCTTTCGTTTGACAAAAGGAACACTATATTTTCAGTAGAAGAGAGACAAAATCCAAGAGAAGTACGACCACCAGGTTGATTTACAGTTCGCTTGGACAAATTCTTGTGTGACTGTGGAAAATTTCAAAAACTACATCTACCATTCTCCCATGTGTTTGTTGTATGCAAACATGCACACCATGATTTTGGTATGTACATCTCACATGTGTACATCTTAGAACAAGTCTCTCATGTCTACAAAAGCTTATTTGGTGAACTCAGAAACAAAGACTATTGGCTTGCTTACACTGGTCAAATATTATGTCCAAGTCCAGACATGAAAAGAACATCAAAAGGGAGCCCTAAGTCAAGTCACATAAGGACTGAAATGGACATGACGAACAACATGTCGATCAAAAAATGTTCATATTATCAAACACCAGGACATACAAAAAGAACATGCCGCAACATTGTTTGAGCATCCAGATCTCGCCATTGATTATGTTTCATTTAACACAAAGTATTCCATGTATAATTAGCTAAAATATTTAATGAATGTGTGTTTCTTTTATGTTGCTCCTCTTTATGTTCAACATATACCGCATCATTTCAATAAATAATAAGAATTTTTAAGAATTAAACATAAGAACATTTAATAACAATTCACAAAATTGGTAATGCTACAAAAACAACACAACCATCCATTACTCAAACAAATTGTAAAAAAACTAATACACAAAAGTTGAAAATGTCTTTATAATATATTCTCAAATAAGTCACAAAGGTCAATAATTACTCCTCTATAATTATTTTTCTCTAGCCGCACTACACAATAATGTACATCGTCACATCACTCTTTCATAATTGCTTTCCCTGAAGCCATACACCACAATAATGTGTTTTATAACATCACTCCTCTATAATTATTTTTCATCTAACCACACTACACAATAATGTACATTGTCACATCACTCCTCCATAATTACTATAATTGCTTTTACTCAAGCCACATAGGATAATAATGTAAATTATCATATCACTCCTCTATAATTGTTTTTCCTTGGTCACACAGTACAATATATATATTGGCACATCACTTCTCTATAATTGCTTTTCCTGAACCCACACAACAAAATAATGTGTAATGTGATTATCATGTCACTCCTTTATAGTTGTTTTTTCTCAGGCCACACAATACAATAATGTACATCATCACATCACTTCTCCATTATTGTCTTTCCTTTGGCCGCACCAGACAATCATGTACATCATCACATCACTCCTCCATATTGTTTTTCCTGAAGCCACACAGGACAATAATGTGTATTATAACATCATTCCTCCATAATTGTGTTTCCTACATCACTCCTCCATTATTTCGTTTCCTCACAATACACTTCTCAAAAATAGATTCCATACATTAGGATTATCATAAGCACCAATATACCAACATGTTCTCTTTTAATGTGGATATGACAACACTTGTAAAAATTCTATCATCTTCTACACAATTCATTTCACATGTCATAAACAACCATTTTTATCTGTATCTCAATCATTATCCAACTATAAATTCAACCTCTCACCCCTACACCACTTTCAAACCATTCTTCCTTCTTTACAAAACTTTTGCTTTTATCTTCAAATGGACCATCACTGAAAATTTTTACAATTCTGATCTTGTTGTTGTCTTTGCAAATGGTCATCAACACTTTCCTATATTAGTAGTACTTTCATCACTGTCATGTTTATGTTGCATATCAATTTCATGTATTGGCTTTCATTCACCTTTAACTAATATATAAATTACACTTTAATTAGCAATAAACAAATATTTCATTTCTGTTTATGTTTTTATATACAAATTAATAACCGAATATTATTACATAATATTTCTCATTAAACTTATATATATACACATTTTTATTTATATCATCTTTCATTTTAATTGTTTTTTATTTTTCAATTTCACATTTTGAAATTATAATTTACACACTTATTTTTTTTCATTAAACTAAATGATATACTTATTCACTTATTTTCTTTATCATTTCATATAAATTAACTTCTATTTCAAATTTTCCAACCTTTTAATTAATATTTATTTTCATAAAATATCCAAAAATTTTATTTCATTTTTGTTATTACAGATATTTTTTTAACAAAAATAAAATACAAAATTTAATTCTAATGCCAATATTATAATTTTTTTATCCAATTTTAATTTTAATATAAAATACAATTACAAAATTATTGTAATTTATTCTCATTATAATTAATTGCTTCAAAATACTATAAATATTTTTTTTCTTTGTATATTTATTATCACAACTTTATTTTCATATAAATTTAATGAAAATAAATGATTTTTTGCTTACATATTTTTTTTATTTATCTCCTTCTCTCATATAAATTAAAAATAAATCCTTCCAAATTTTAATTGTATTTTTTATCAAGTTTTTACTTAAAAGAAAATATTTTTACTTATAAATTATACTACCTAGATTTTTATTTAACATTTTCAACTTAATTTTCCAAATTCATTTCAAATTTTTTATTTACCAATAACAATAAACATTCACAAAATTTTAATATTTTCAATTATCTTTGAATCAAATTAAATTTTTAGATAGTTTAGTTTTTTTCTCTCACAAATAATTTTATATTTGTTCTCACCATTTTTAATTAAATTTTTTAAATTCTAAAAAATTAGTTTCTTATACTCTACAATAAATCACTTGCAAATATTTTTATTTACTCTCATATCTTTCAAATAAAAAAAATCACACAAAAATTATAAATCTCTACTTTATTTTACTTTAAAAAATAACTTTTTTTTATAAAATTAAAAAAAAAAAAAAAAACCCTTTCAGGATTCAGTTTCTAGAAAACTGAATTCTGATTAACTTTGAAATCATTGAAAATTTTCAATTGAAATTTGACTGTCAAGAGACTGAATTCTCACCGTCTACCAGAAACAATGTTATTTTGAAAAATAAAAACAGAGATGTTATTCAAGATATTAATTTTTAAAAACAAGTCACTGTGCTTAAAATTTCGATATTTTCAATCTATAAGTCTGTTCTAACCCAAATCAATCTAACTCGTATTGTTTGACTTGTCAAATGGGTGAGATATAGGTTGACCCTCCAACCCATTTTTTTAAGTTAAAATTTAAAATAAAAATAATTTAAAAAATTAAATTTTTGTATTATATTATTTAAAGGATACAAATATATAATAATATTATAACTTAAATCATTAACACTTACATATTAAGTTATAATTATTAATTTTAATTAAGTAATTTAACATATAAAGATAATAATTAATTTAATTTTTCTAAATAAATATTTTAATTAATCATTTAAAGACTCGAACAAATATTTATAATGATTAAACACACTTTTAATATATATATATATATATATTAAAATAAAATAAATAAAAAAAACAAAATTTTAAAATACTAGCAGGCTAGATTGATAGCCCACTCTTTGACATTATGAACTTTAGCCTACCTCGTCCCATTTTTTATTGGCCAACATTAGACAAAGTTGAACTGACCGTTTTCTTACCCTAAAGGTAATCTGTATATATAGGTGATTTTGGCTTCTCAAAGGTCTAAGAGTAAATAAAATGAATAAATCAAAAATATTCCACAAAATATCACATCCATACTCACTTTTGTCTATTGTCACCCGTTAGCTTTTACACTATTTTTCATGAATTATTTCATTATAATAAACTAATTGTCACAAAATTTTAAGAGACTAATATTTTTATTTTTCCCTTATTTATGCTATCTTACTTTAATTATTCTTGGATTATATTTTTCATATATAAATTAATAGTTTTATTTAATCATGTTTAGACTTTTAAATTTCCACTTAAAAGAAAAATAAAACTATAATATATTTTACAATCCAAAAAATATAATATGTTGAACATATGAAGTCTTATATTTATGTTTTAGATGTGAAAAATAGAAGCTAATCAAATGAATTTTAGTTTAAATGTGGATCACTGATTCACATTTTACATAATCCAACGTGAAACCAAACATGCACCTCAACATTTGTTAACTTTGTCCACCATTTCTAAACTTTTAGTAGTTTGAATAACTACATTTGACCATACTTCTTGGAAGAAGGTAAAATAAAAATGAGAACATAGAATAACATAGCATTCAAACAGTTGAGAAACACATTCAAATCCATATTCTATCTTGTACAGTCAACTAGATATTGTCTCACCCTAAAGGCTTAACTAAATCAAAAGCAACTTAAAGTTGTTCCTTGTGAAATTTTTGAGAGCTTTACTTGTCAGTACAAATTGAAAGTTTATGCTTTTTTACATTTTCACCTCATTTACACTTCAATAAAAACAAACTCGCTTTAATATTGTCCATCTTGTACGTGTTTTTCTTAATTAGGTACTTGGTTAAAAACTAGTTTTACTTTTCTTAATTTCTGATAATAAACATAAAACTTAGTGGTATTTGTAAACCATTTTTGAAATAATTACTATCATTAAAAGATATTTTACGTGCAATACACAACATGCACGTTCTACGTTTAAAAATAAGGTGCGTGATTTGCTTCGAACTTCTTTAATATAAAGTAGAATAAAAAATTCAATAAAATTGATTTTAAATTGAACTACTTTTGCTTCACACCCTAATAAGCAGTAAGATAAATAATTTATATGAATGATAGTATAAAAAAATGTAAAAGCACGTGCATAGCACGGGTCCCTTGAATATAAAACAAATAAACCCTTTAATGTAAACTTTTGGTTAACTGGGCCAGGATCAGGAAGAAACCTCTTGCAGCCGAAAACTTAGGGTCAACAGTTCACACATTTTAGAACAAATAATTGTATTTTTAGTAAAATTATGTGGGCTGGACGGTGAAGGAGAAAAGAAGTATTGTGGGCTTCCTTGTTGTAGACAAAGCCTCACATTACCTAATGCATATAACAAATTGCCTTTTGCTATGTGTAATGGAGCCACGTGCAAGCTAAAGCAAATTCATAAAGATAATATATATATATAACATTTATCCATATCTACTCTTATAGTAAAGAAAGACATCGATACACCTACTTTTATAATTTTTTTTCTAAATATTTAGATTTTCATTTTATTTTTTTCTTTATTTTTCTGTACCTCCATCCATCATGTTTTCATTTTCTTTTTAATATCGCTTTAATAAATTGTTCCTTATCTCTTTGAGCAACAATAATAAAAATTATCTTTAATACTAATTAGAAAATTAAGTCATTTAATATTAACATAAGATATGAAAAAATAAATAAGTAAAATAATAAGATAAAATATCAGTCACGTCAGTCAGCTAATAGAAAAATTAACATAAAAAAATTAATTAAAAAATACAAAAATTTTAAGTACCTAATAGATAAAAAAAACTAATAGAAACTTATTTTAAAATATCTAAATTTATAGTACTTGAAACTTAATTAAGGGCTATATTTTTAACGAGATTTGATTTTTCAAGAAATGCCCTACAAATACCATTTTATTTCTGAATAAACCTACCTGTAAGGAAATGGAATTTGGTGAGTGCGAAATAGAAGTCCTAAACACTTTATGTTTATTATTATATGTACTCCTCTTATTATTGCTTAATAACTTCACTAAACTGTGCCTTAATGAGGCCAAGACTGGATCATTAAACCCATGCAGTGTTGGATCTTGCCTTTCTTTTTTGTAGGATATTATTCTTTGCCACAATCATTACTATGTGAAAACTGAGAGAACCCACATGAAAAACCATAAATAATAGTTTTTTTTTTTTATTGTTGACTGCACAATAATCATATACCAAATGTCTTTTCCCGGAAGTCCCAACATGTAATTAACACAACAAATACTAGTACTAGTACTAAACTTGAAATGACAAATACCAATAGTGGTTGTTTAAGCATCTTGTTCCTTGGATTAGCATAAATTGGTATGCTCACCAAATAAACTATTTGACATACTTCCAAAGGGGGACTAATCTGCAGACAATACCACACTCTGTTGGGTATAATTGCATTAAGCAAGGTAACCCCTTCTTAATACCAAATAAAAAAACCCTTTATTTATTAGGTAAATTACAAATCTTGGATTTGATTGACGGTTTGAGATCACATGCTGTGTCTCAACATGCAACGTTTAAATTGTCATTTAGCTATATCATTTTCATGTGCCTGAAATAGAAAAATATGTTTAATTAAAATTCTTGCATTAGGGACATAATCCTTAGTAGGGCCAAAAATGTTGATGAATAGAAGCATAGGTCCTCTAATTGTAGAGTATAGTCAAAGGAATGGGTTGATTGATCCTCTGGCCACTTTACATATCTCTATGAACATGTAATACCAAAAGCAAAAAGCTTTTTTCTGTACATTTCCATTGTGAGAAAGCACCCATGAAGTTGAGAGTTGAGACCAGATACAATGTAAAAGGAACAAGTGAGAATGGGATCCCATGCCCTCACCCACTTCATTAGAGGACAGGTCATGTGTGCTAATTGCTAAATTGCCTCAACCCTTGTGATTCAAGTTCATACTTACACCCAAAAGCATCAAACTTTGTCTTTCCTTCTTCTAACTGTCCAAACACTATGTATAATATATTGTGTATGATCATTAATCCTTCCATGAAACACCAATTGCTTGCATCAAAAGTCATGATTTGGAAATCATTGTTTCTTCTCTAGATACTATGTATGCTACTAATAATGCAAACAACCATATTGAAGTATATAGAATCATTTATCTTAAATAGCTTAATTGTTATCTTGGCCTTGGCCTTAATCAACTTAATTGAAAGAATTCCCCAACCAAATCCAAAACTGTCGTAGTAACTGTTCAGAAGTTAGATTGATCAATAGGCTATAAACCCCATTGTAACACAAGATGGAAAGGAACTAGAATTTATTGCTGTCTATGTTTATCACAAAATGCATGCAATGCCAAACTTAAAAGAGATTTATTTTAATATATTATTAGTGTAAAGATTTCTGCTATGAATAAAATATAACTCTTAACATAATTTTTAAAATATTTTTATAAAATTAATATTTAATTATATAATAACTCATGAATAAATAAGAATATAAAAAATATTTATTCCAGATAAATTCACTTGGAATATTGAAACAAAGAAAAACATAATTGTTCTTTAGGCAAGGCTAAATGGTCCAAGAAAAGACACACATTTCAATGGTTCAATTTTCCACATTCTGTACAGTATGATTCTCCCTTCTCGGTGAATTAACAGGCATCTCTGACATTTTCCCATGCAAATAACAGTTCCATTATTTGAGTATAAAGAAAAACTGAAACCTTCTGTTTATATTTTTTATCTTTTCAAATCCATAAACATTTTAATTAGAATACGATGATAAGTTTAAAAGTCACAAATAGAATAATTGTTTACGGACTGATCATGTAATTTTTTTATGTAAATGAAATTATAAACTCAAACATATTCGTTTCAGAAAAATAACAACCTTTTGTTGGCGTATAATTTGTTTATAAAAACATTTCTGTGCAAATAAATGTCTTCCATATACCTTATATGGACCAAAGATTTCTTTCATAATAACATAAACTAACAAAAATCAAAGAAAGTAAAAAAAAAAAATAAATAAAGAAATTGATCATACTTAGACATGCGTCATTTTGCCCCCTTCATGTATAAACTACATAATCATACATTGAAAACTATTATCAAATTCCACATAACAAATATTGCATCAATAATACAAATATATGTGTAGAAATCCACAAATGGGAGACCAAAAATTGTCTTATCCCATCACAAATTTCTTCCCTAGCATATGCAGTCTTAATTTGGTCACTGTCAGAGATTGATATCTTCATATAACAACACCTGACAAACGAATATGAATTTGTAAACCAAAAAGAAAAAAAATTGGGTGGGCTTGAAAATCTCTCAGCAGAAGCTCCACAAACGGATGTCACTTTCTTCATACAGATCATCAAGCAACTGTGTTGAATCAATGTCAAAGAATGCCCCACTTAGCATTTGCTCAACATATTTGGGGGATTGCAACTCCTCCAAGGCAAACCAAGATTCCATCATAGCCATTGATTCATTTGCTTGATCATAAGTAGGGGGAGGAGGAATGTAGGCCCCAAGTGGTGACAGAAGTGAGACATCATCATCAATTTGGTCTGAGGGAGATGATGACATTGATGGAGATGAGACCAATGAAGAGGAAGAGGTTGTTGAAGCAAGAGGAGGAGAAGGTGGAGAAGATGGGGTGGTGGCAATAGCATTGTCCAAAAAGTTGTTGGCAGCAGCTGCAGCCACTCTTTGGATTGATTTTGGGGACATGACAGTGTCTTGAGGAATGTAGTGTGAGGAGCTTGAAGGGAAGTTGAGATTGGCTGAGGAGCCCTTCAGGCAAAGCAGTGCAGCATCATAGGCTCTTGCTGCTGCCTCAGCAGTTGAATAAGATCCCAACCATATTCTGGTTTTCTGGTTTGGTGCTCTAATCTCTGACACCCATGAGCCCCAGCTTCTCATTCTCACTCCCTTGTACTTCTTCTTGTTCTCACTTGATGCTGCTGCTGATGAGGAAGATACTGCTCTCAATGGCTTTGATGATTCTGTGTGGATCTTGCTCTCAGGCTTACCCATTATGATAGATGGCTCAAAGATGCTAGCTTTTTTCACTGGGGTGAAAGTGTTTGAGTCAAGATTGGTTCTTTGGTGTGAAGATTTGTTGAAAAGCCCTCTCTCTCTTACACTCTAGTATGAAAATGTTTTGAGTGAAGATTGGTTTATCTGGTGTGAAGATTTGTTGAAGAGTTCTCTCTTTTGCACTCTTGTGATGTGTTTTGGTTTTCCCTCTTGGAAGTGGGGAAGTGAGGATCTATTTATATAGATTGAGACTTGGTTTTAAGGTACTAAAATTTCCATGTTCAAGATGGGAGATTGTTGCCAGATGTATTTTAATTAATTAAATTAAATTTAATACAGAGAACTTGGTTCTTAAAATGACCCTTTTGTCCTCTATCTCTGTGAAGCTTCCTTCAGATACCTGTTATATGATGGAGGGAAAAAAAAACATTGTTCAATAATGACTAGTAAATAAAACAATGCAGCCAACCTTAATTGTATCTATAAAAAAAGAACAACCTAGTAAACTAACTTGGTAATGGAGAAGATGCTACATCGTCCAGGTTATTATTATTTATTACTAATAGTATTATTGAATTTTATTGAGGATTGTTATGGTAATAGAAGCAATGCGTGTTTTTGACAGCCAAGTTTGCAGAGCAGTTACTAGTACGACCAAGCCTATTGACAACTATGAGTGAGAAGAACATTTTTTCAAACTTAAACAAGGGAAGTTAATGGTTTATACTGAACATTTACTTCACTGTACGTTTTTGGGTCTGAATTGTCTTTTTAGTGCTTCATCTTCGACGAGTCACATTCAATAATTTTCTTAACTGAAACTGATAGAATCTTTTTTCCAAAACAAACCCAATTGAAAAAAAAAATAAAACCTTATAAAAAAAATAAAGATGGTTAATTATTTATTTTTGACATCATTTAACATTAATATATATATTATTATTTTATTTATATATAATATTTTATTAATAAAATATAGTATCAAATAGAAGTATGAGTAAATAGTAATGTCAAACTAGTATTTTTTAAAAAATAATTGAGAAACCAAGTTATCTAATTCTAACCTTAATTTTTTAATACAATTTAATTAATTGAAATTAAATTGTGTCTATATATATATTAATTATTAAAAATATTAAACATCAAATTATTTAATTGAAAAATTACTGATATTTTATAAGTTAAAATTTAATTTATGCTCCTTTATTTTTTAATTTAGTAATCTAAATTTTTTAAATTTAATTTGTAGAAATAAAATAATATTAATTGATATATAGAATGAAAATTGAAATATTATGGTAATCAATTTATTAAATTATATTTTTAATATTCTATTGAAAAAACTTTACATTCAAATTTTATTAAATTAGTTTATTAAAAATGTCTTTGAACATGTTTTTATTAGGTAGAATTTATTTATTTTTTGGTTGTAACTTGGTTTCGTGTGTTATTTTTTGGGAAAAAAAATATGATAATATATTTATAAATATATTTATAATCTTATTTTTAAATATAAGATTATCTTGTAATAATATAATTACAAATATAATTTTAATTTATTAATTTCTATTTTTAAAAAGAAAAATTTAAATGTAACATATTACTTACTATATTTTTAATTTTATTTCTAAGTACATTATATATAATATATAATAAAAGCTAATTTTTATTAATTAAATGTTATTATAAAAAAGAAAAAATTAAGTTAGAATTCCATTACCATTACATATTTCTAAAACATGTCAATTTTCTTAAAAGAAATTAAATGATTGTGTTTGTATGATTGTTTTCGCCAAGTATTTTTCGGAAAAGGAAAATCGAAAATGGTAGGATATATATAATTAATACCCACAAAAATTTATTGATTTTTTTAATAAAATTAATAATTATACATTGCAAATGTAAAATAGTTTACATAGTAATCAAACAATAAACACGGTTGACATGATTTTTAAGACAATTATTAGAAAATCAATAATTTTTTTTATATATTATACTACTTCAATCTATAAAATGTAAGTTTTTTTTTTTAATTATAAAGTAGTACATTATTACCTTTTGAAGCAGTTTCTTTTAAATAATTTCACTCTACTAATAAAAACAATATTTTTATATTTTTTTGTACGCGCCTTATTTTTCTGCAACAAATATAAATATTGGTGTAATTTATCTTGGAACAAACTAAAAGTAAAACAAATGCCATTTTATTGAAAAATAAAAACATCAATTAATTTAAAAGCCAAAATTAAACGTATAGTAATTTTAGTGCGAATAAAAAGTTGTGATTAAATAATTTTTGAATTAAATTTAAATCATTTTTTTTTCATTTTACAACGACTTTGGTTTAAGGTTTTCTCATATTAACAAAATATAAATATACCGCTATTTAAGTCACTTTACTACAGAGGATTATTAATTTAAAGAATATTTAAAAATTAATATTTTATTAAAAAATGACATCAATCAATTTAAACTTTTGCAGACTTCCTAAAACTGTGATAAATATGAGTGTATAAGTTTGTTCTAACTCCAAAGTAATAAATGCTTATATATTCTCTTAACATACTTCAATACATTCTTTATTATTTGATAAAATTGATGTAAGTCTCTCTTCATAAGACTATTAAATACAGATGAACCCACAAAATGTACTACTGCATCAGAGTTTGCTACCACTATTTATGTGTCATATTAAAAAAAATTGTGTCACGAGCAGCTTCCAAGATCTGTGGGTAGAGGTGTGAAAAAACTCCTAAGTCAACATGGTTTAAATCGAGTTAAGTTGGAAAAATACAATTTTTTTAAAATTAAGTTAACTTAAATCTGATTTACTTAAATAAGTATGAGTTGAGTTAGATGTGATTTAAAATAAAATTTATGAGTTTAAATTGAGTTAAGTTGGAAAAATATTATTTTTATTTAGATAAGTTTGAGCTAGGTTAGAAGTAAATTAATTTGTAACTTATTAATAATAACTCATTATTATTTTAATTATTTTTATCATAATTATTTATTACTTCTAATCATGTAGATTGTTAAGTTAATTTTTTTAAAATTAGAATGTTGTTTAATAATATTTAAATAGTTTTAATGTTTATTTTATTTCTCTGTCTAATTATAGATTTGTATTTATTATGATGTCTTTGTTTGTTATAATATTTAATAAAATACTTAAATAGATGAATTGAGTTAATTCACTTTTATTATATTATAATAAATATGTAAAATAAATTAGAAAATAAAATAATTTAAATAAAATCAATCTAAGTCATGAACCAATCCATGCCAGTGGATGCAGATTACAAAACTTTTTGGCTCATAACAAGTTAACCTAATTTGATTCATTTTTAATTCAAGTTGAATAACTTTCATACCCTTCTTTAACTAGAATTTTAAAGTGATTATGAAGAAAAATTACTGTGAAGTGAAAAGCCTTTTGCATTGCAATGAGACACAGCTGTGGCTTCTCTGTATTCACAGCTCCAAAACCGCGTTCTGGGCCCTTGTTTCCTAAATAAAATGTGCCTTATTTTATGTGTCACACCAAACAAGGACTACTTTACAGTATTTGTATTTAATGTGTTTTTCAATGCATTGTTTGCTATCGCCTGCGTTACTTGACTTTTGCACTCTTTCTTTGTCCCTCTTACTTGCATTTAATTTTTGTTATTATTGTTTTTTTTTTTATGTTAAGTTTTTGAATTGATTCTCTACATGGTACGGCGCGGGACCAAGTAGTTTTGCCTTTTGCTTTGGCAAAAATGCCAGCACACATGCATGCATGGATGACATATGTCCAACTTACCTCTATTTCGTATGGCCATACTTCCATTGGTTGACACATGTTCTTACGTTGTACATAAATTCATAAAATGGTACTTGAGTTTTACTATTTATGGCCACTGCATCAAAAAACAGAATTGTATTTTATCTAGCAAATTCAAAAATTATATCAGGTCACCCTATCATAAAAAAATGTATTTTATCCCCTAAATCGAAAATATAAGATATAACAAAATAATATGAAAGCAGAATAATAGAATATGACAGTGAAATATTCTAGCTACAAGAAAATTAATTTTTGTGTGTTGCTTTTAAATTATAAAGAAATGTTTATGAGTGTTCAAATAGTTATTTTTAATTTCCGTTGTAGACTAGATATTACGCCATTATATAATGGAAGAATTGAAAGTGAGTTGAAAGTAGGGTAGAACTAAATAAGATAAACATATATGTATAAAGAGAAAGATTTTCAAATTTATTATCTTAAGTTTTTAACATGTATAATACAATATAATCTTCCTTTCATTCTAATTCATGCATTCTATGCGTGTGTTAGTCGCGTGGAAAGTTACGATGATAAAAAAATAATTTAATTTTTTTATGACTAAAATACAATCTTAGATTTGTTCATATTAAAAGTTTTTATAAAGAAAAACATTTTGTAATAGATTTTATTATCTCGATGAACTAAGGTTTATTGAGGAAGAAAAAAAGAAGTTTATTTTGTGGATTGTGGTCAAATTCACACGTTGAAGGAGAAAAGGGAACACCTGTAAAACCCTACAAAGAAAAAGGATGATGATGATACCACAGACAATTAGTCCACCGTCTACCAAACAGCAAATCAAGACATGATCAAGAAACCAAACAACTCCAATTGATTTGCCTTTGACCAATAAGAAGACAATAAAGGGTTTGTTTAAAGTTATTGTGTTATTTTGAGTTTGATTATTTAAATCTTGATCTTTTACTTTTTTTGTCATGATTTTTTTATTCAATTTAATAATTTATTCTAACTTTTTTCGATTTGATTAGTTCTAAATGGCCTTTATTTTTTGCTAATTTCTTTTGCATATTTTTTGTTAGTAAGAGTTTGCTAAATAAAACAACTAGTAGAAAAAACACATTTTAAGGCGGGATATTATCGCGGTTAGGAAGGAACCGCAATAAAAAACAATGCGGTGACATTTTTGAAATTAAGTACAATTATACCAGCGCGGTTGTCGCAAGAACCGCGATGGTAAGCCACAAATAATTTAAAATTGAAAACTGCAGGAAGATACCAACGCGGTTCTGGAAACAACCGCGTTGATATTTAAAAAATAATTTTTAAATTATTTTGTAGGAGGATATGAATGCGGTTCCCACTAACAACCGCGTTCATATCCTCCTGCAAAATAATTTAAAAATTGTTTTGTGAAAGGATACAAACGCGGTATTCTCCTACAAAATAATTTAAAAATTGTTTTGTGACAGGATACAAACGCGGTTGTTAGTGGGAACTGCGTTTGTATCCTTTTTTAAGGTTTTCTCTTTTTTAGGGTTTTCTCTTCCTTCCTCGAGTGCCCTCTCTTCTCTCACCCTCTTTTGTCATTCCCTTTTTGTCATTCCCTTTTTTGCTTCCACGAGGACCACCACGTTGAAGTTTTTGAAGTTTTTGAAAATGGGTCTTAAATGTGGATGAACCGCTCTTGTCATTCATATCCCTGCAGGAGGCTGGAAATCACGAAGAGTGGATGGAAGAACCGTTTTTGATTTTCTTACATGTTATTTTTTATTTTCTTACATGTTAATGTTATTCATGTCATTCATATCCCTGCAGGAGGCTGGAAATCACGAAGAATGCAATGGAGGAGGCTGGAAGAGTGCTACTCGAACCCACATTCACTTGTGTAAAAGTGAGACGCCTTATCCATTAGGCCACAAGTGCTTTTTGAGAGTAATGTTTTCTTTCAAATAAATAATATAAGAACTAAATTTAATTTGAACATGAGTTTGAAAATTTCACTTAGTTAATTGTAATTATGAAAAATCATTACATATGTTTATTTGTTAATTACACTTATAAACACTATAACAAACTTTCATACCAACTGTGAGGGGCATCATAAAATAAAAAGTTCATGTTCATCATCACTTTTTCAACTACAATATATAATAATTATTTAAATTTTTATTACATAAATATTTTATTTTATATATTACTCGCTATATTTTAATGCATACATAAACAATTAATTTATAGTATATTATATGAGATAAAAAGTCACGTTATTTTATATAAAAATAAAATAATGCTATTGATATATAATATTGGATGTATTATTTAAAATTATAATGGATATAAATTTAAAATTTTACAGTTGTGAAAAATTAAATTTATAAATAAAAAAATTCATTACAAAACAAATAAATTTTATTATAAAGTAATTAGTAACGAAATATCATAAAAGGATGTGAAAAAATATTTTTGACGAATTTTCTCTCTTTTACACTATGAGTAACAAAAACATTAGCATCTCAAAGTATGATTTTCTACTACAAGATCATATTCATCACTTATACATAATAAAAGTGTTTGACGTCCAAGTAAAAAGTCACTTAAAGCAACAAATTCTTCAATGGATGGATCTATTTTTTAAAGCGAAATCATTATCACTACAAGTCATATCAATGGTACTAAAATTGAGATAATGAGTATTCTACTAGGACAATTACATTTCAAGCATGCATATCATGAGTTTCCTTGAAGCATATATTTGTTGCTTTAAGCAAACAACTCAAAGAGTCCTGTTTGAAATGCATTATTCTCTTTTAAAAAATCAAAGTTTATCACCTCACTTAAAGTGATAAGTCACACTCGCCTCAAGCAACTTCAAGCAAGGTGATGAGTTTTACTCGCTTAAAGCGAGAATAGCATGCTTCAAGTGATTTGTTTATAGTTTCTCGCTTAGTATAAAAATATACATTTCAAGCAAGATCATAATATACTCACTTAAATTAACTTGTCCTTGATAATGTTTGTGATAGAATTAATTTTGTCTAAAACTGTAACTAAATTGAGTAGCACAATGTGTGTTTATTTATCAACCTATGCATATATAACAAATATATATTGGCACTCATCTTTTAATTGAAATTACATCTAAAATAATATAGATATACATATTAAAATTAATGTTTACATTAATATTAAAATTTTAAGGTAATAAATATAAATAAGCAACTTATCAAATGTTTTATATAGGAGATGTTCTTACATACAATAGAGTTTCATTTTAGAGAATAATAATGAATAATCGTCATCGTCACAATATTCATTCTTATGTCATTCTTGTGTAGAAAATGCTTGAAATTGTAAATAAGGTTATAATGGTAGAGATATTTGACTCAGTAAAAAAAATCAACATAAATTATGTCATTTGTTCATATAATAAACAGAACTTTACTAGAAAGAAATTATCATCTTCTTCAAGGTCTTATTTTCTTCCTATAAGTTTGAGACAACAGTCTTTATTTTCTCATATTCATAATATGATGTGATGATACTAGAAGAAGAAAGTTTCGAATTTTGCAACCTCATATCCCAAGTCATACACTAATCCTTTTTCTTTATTTTTGTTCCTCCACACAAGGAAAAAAAAAACTATGTAGAGACTAATTTTTAGCTACCAAATAAAATAGTTGTTAATTGTGACCAAAATAACATTTTAGTTGTTAAATAACTACAAAATAAAAGTAATGATCAAATTTAGTGACCAATTAAGTCAAGATAATTAATATATAACATTAGCTACCAAGGTTTTAGTCACTTATACCATCAGATTTTAAATTGGTATCTAATTAAGTTAGAGACTAATTTAGATTCTAATGATATAAGTGGCTAAAATCTTGGTAGCTAATGTTGGATACCAATTATATTTACTTAAGTGGTTACTAAATTCAATTATTACTTTTATTTTGTAGTTATTTAGCAACAAAAAACCTAATTTGATGATTATTTTGGTTACAATTAGCAACCATTTTATTTTGTAGCTAAAAATTAGTCTCTAAATAGTTTTTTTTTTTTTTTTTTTTTTTTTCAAAAAAATTGCAAATTTTATAATTATCAATCTTTTTTTTTTTTAGTTAAAAATTTGTTTTTAAATAGTTTTTTTTTTTTTTTTGTAGTACTCCAACAACATTGCAAATATCATCATTACATGGATGACTAGACGCATCATCCTCTAATGTGTCCTATGAATCTTTATTTGCTATACATGTTGCATAGTCATCTTGACAAAAACAAGTTAGTTACACTAGTAAATCATTCATAATTAATGTAAATGATATTGATACATGTAACCTAACCTTTATGAAGAAGTTGGTAAATGTTGCACCTTATCGATTAAAAAATAAGAATTTTTCAATACTTGATAAATGTTGCATTCTTTACCATATTTCTTGACCACTCAACCTTTGTAGAGCACTTGATGTCACAATTCCACTTATTGCAAATACATCCTTATTCCTCCTATATTAATGATTTTGTGGTTCGAATTAAATGATTCTTGTTTTTAATTTTATATCATGGTAATAGTCTTACAACGTTCCAAACAAATTGGGCAAGGTATTTTTCTCATTGTCATCCAACCACTTGATATCACATATGCTGAAACTTCGTGGTTTATCTACACTAAAGTTACCTCCATCAAAAAATTTGTTTTAAGGAAGCATCATACGTTAGTACTCCATCGTCTCATAACATTTCCAATTTATTTAGAAGGGCTTGTAAATATACATCAAGATTCTCTTCTCATACCCATCAAGAATAATAAGACTTACATGTTAAGTTAGTCAAAGCATAATCACTTTCTCACAACCTCAATTAAACATTTTGTGGCTCTATAACAAAGTTAGACCAAATATTATTAAATTGTTTTCAAGCTTCAACATTTGATGAATGAGATAAGGAATCAACGTTTCTTTCATGAATGTGATTCCATTCACCATTTGTTTGCATTGACAAATATAATTGTTGAATACTTGGAATAAGTGAAAAGTATTACATACTTTAAGTGAAACTAGTTTCTCCTTACTTCGTCTACTAACATGTCTATATGGTTTGTGCATTACAAACTTTTCAACTTTGAATAATTTCTTTTTTCTTTTTGTACAACATGTAGTCTTTGTAGGCAACAATCAATTTTATACACTTAAACCCCAATTCAACCATTGATTTCTTTACTTGGTAAAATTTGGTAGCCAAACAATTATCAATTGACATTAGATTTTCCATGAATTGCATCCATTCGTTAAAGCAACGCTAAGGTAAACATATATAATTTCAAACTTAATTCTCTCAAGGAAACTGACAATATAAAATAATTTTCATATCCATCCCATAAATGAAATTCTACCATTGTAAATTTGATTTCTAGTCCAACAAAATTTATTACTAATTGATCACAATCATCAAATAATTTTTAGTTACCAAAGCTACTATAATACGATTGATCAACCTCAAACACAAGAGGAATTTGGAGAATTGATTCACCATGATTTGTCTAATGTTAATAATTATAGATAAAACTATTCACACAAGTAAACCTTCACTACAATTTATATTTCATATCTCCTACATTTATAATTTTTATTAGGACTCTTATCTTTTCCTATACAATATTATTTGAATTATGTTTCAAAGAAAATTAATAAAGTTCACGAATTTGAACAAGATATTGTGATTAGAATCTACCATATAATTCATCCACGTTACAACTTCCATGTCTACTACATTTTAAAACAACAACTTACAACACAATTATTTAACATATAAAACATAACAAACTAAAACATATATAGTTAACATAATTATTAAACTCTTACTTAAGAAATTCAAAAAGTATTAAACCAAGATATAACATAAAAAAAAATTACTAAACTTAAGAAATTCACACAATTCAACAATCCTTTCATGTATCAAATTAAGATAAATAAATTTCAATCTGGTCATTATGTTCAGAGCTAATTCTCTTGTACTACTACCTTTACCTACAAAATTAAAATATATTTAAATTTATACACTTAGAATTGAGTTTCAATAGTTCATATTCAATTATCTTTTAGTGCACTCTGTGTATATGTAGTTTAAGTATAATCATATCATTAGAATATTAATTTAGACTGAAATTTCATTTTTATGAGCATCAAAATGATACATTATTCACTTAAGCATGCACATTTAATCACTTAAGAGAACAGGGTTACAACTAATCATTTCCAAACAATGGTGACTTAAGTGTCCAAATTATCTCACTTAAGCGAGAGGGTTAAACCACCTAACTTACTTAAGGCAACAACTTAATAACCCTAAATTTTTGCAAAAAAAAAATGCACATGTGAGAAGTACAACGAAAAGTTTTACCTCTTTGATACAAATATGTGTTATGTGGGTGACAACTATAGTGTTAGTGAACAATACAAATCACTAAAGAAACATAAGACCAAACATAAGTTGACTGTTGGTAAAGTAAATATCCTCTCCCTTAAGTGTTCAACTACAATAAGAAGAATAAGCGGTGAAGTTACTATTTCTTCTCAATAATAATTATATTTTTTACTGAATTATTCTCACTTAAGCAAGATATATCTCATTCTTAAGTGAGACTTCAATATCACTTATACATCATGCTTAAGCATATTCTGTCAATATAGACACAAGCTTAAACCATAGTCACTTAAGCAATGTGTTAGCCACACTTAAGGAAACCAATTTTGTGTTGTGGGAAAATGAAAAAAAAAAGTCATTTTCACTGGAACAGACTCAATTAAGCACAACTAGTTGGTCACTTTAGTGGTAGTAAAATGCAATAAATAATATTAAACTAGTCATATTATAAACCCAAGCTTGACTTCTTTAGGTTGGTAAATCATTCCACTCAAGCTTAAAGGGAGAACTCTTAGATGAATCTTGGATAAAATGTTGGAAGGATTATTAGATGAATTGTGATATTGATTTAACATAAGTCATGAAAAATAAAAAGGATTCAAGAATACAAATCAAGAAAATATTAAGAATTAGGAAGAATCTTGTGCTAATCAAACTTCATGAGATAAAAAAATATAGTGATCGGCTACTTGAGTCCTAATTTTAAAGATAAGAAACTTTAAGAAAATAACTCTTTACTCTCTTTGAAAATAAACTCTGAATCACACATATGCGCTGCATATTATGAGATAAACAAAGAAAGGAAGATCATTGTATTAATTTCTACTCAAAAATAAAAGCTCTAAGTTTTATTATCATTCAAGTTATTTTACATGAAGACATTTAACTCCTTATATATACACTAGGGCCAAATATTCTTTTGACCATAAAAAGGTAATCATGATAAAGATATTCTTAAGATAGTTAACTTATTCTTATCTTTAAACAAAGATACTCAAATTCAAGTTAAGTTAAAAGTAAGTTAAAAGTATGAATACAATATTAATATTCCTTTTTAAAATCACAATAGTTTTATTAGAAACCTACCAAGGAGTTAGATAAATCATACCATGCAATAATACACGCTCCATGACCATTAGATAGCATGCAACAAATGAGAGTTGAAATTAAAGCATCAGAAAGCTATTATTATAGTCATAAACACATTATGTGGTTTTGTTATTCACATGTTCACTATTGCTCTCGAACTTTAAAATTTTGTACATGGTATCAATATGCATCTCATGTTAGCAAGTTCTGGAGACCAACCATCTACTACATATGAAGGAGATCAAACCACTCATAAACCTTCAAGCTTTGACAATGAATCTACCTCTAACATCTATTATGAAGTTTTGATGCCTACAAGTTGAATAATCATTAGGAAAATTAGTATAGAGAAAAAAGGTCAAATATTTTTGTAGTTTATTTATTTTTGTTACTTTAATTTCTCAAAAATATTTTAAATATATTCTTTTAAACAATTATATTTATTTTTCATTAATGATATTGCGTCATAATTTTTATATTTCTTTTTAGACATACCATAAAGATACTATTTAACACATTTATATTTAATTTTATTCGAATCTCATTATATTTTAATATTTTTGGAGAATGATATAGAGTTCGGTCTTTTGAAGGTCGGCCTAGAGAGTTGGGCCATGGAGCTCGGTTGTCTGGAGATAGGTTTAGGGAGTTTGACTTAGTTAATCTTGTTGTGTTATAGTAGTTTGTATAATTAGACGTTTAATATTAATGGTAAGGTGTGTAAAAAATTGTTTTATAATAGGATTGGAGTACCCCTAAAATGTTCCTATTAATTTTATTCTTTGTAATTAGAAAAAAACTTAAAATAAATTTATACAAGTTTAAGCCTCCTCATTTAATTATAAGTAATTGATTATTTTAAATAAATTTACTCACTTAGTTATCAAAAGGTACTTAATTTTATGTGAATTTACTTATAAGCAAATTTATGTCCACTTAAACATTTTTCATTAATTTAATCGTTTAATTAAATTTATTTTAAACAAATTTATTATTTTTATGCTAACATATTTATGATTATTCATTTGTGACTAATATTTTGTCCATCACAAGTTATTGGTTTTTTTTTATTCATTTTGTGATAAAAATTTTAATAATGAAATATTTCTGACACAAGATTTCGTCACTAACACAATCAAAAGTTATTATATATTTATAAAATTAAAAGAATTATTATTTAGTAGTGTTCACCAGTACTACAAATTCATTTTTTTATTTGAAAGAAAAATATTTAACTAAAATTTAAAATTAAGTTTAAGGACCTTAAATTGCTCATATTATACATTTGATGACCAAAATTATCATTTACCCTAAAAGTAATTTATGTTTCGACAGTATCTTGCGAGTTGAAACTAAAAAAAAAAAAACCATTATTTTAAGCGTAATAGCACATTAACAGCTTGCAGTGTCTGATAACAGTGCACGTGTGAAGGGAATACTGTCGTCAAATCCGTACTAACCCTTTTCCTTCTTCTCTGCTTCCTTCACCACTTGTGACGCGCTTTTGTGAAACACAGAATATGCATCAAATTTCAAGTAGTCTCACATGGCCAATTTTAAAGTTCAACTAGAAAAGGAAATCGAAGTACAAATAATTTTTAATTTGGTGGCATCTAGGGTACGGTCTTTGACATGCCATATAATAATTCACTCTCTCGTATTCATTCTTGCCACACTCATTTAGCTTATGATATTTGTGATTAATTAAATCCATAATATATGTTCCTAAATTAAGAAAAATCTACGTTTGATGAAAGTTATGAGGAAACTTCATTAGGATTTAGCCATTTGTGGAACTAGCTGGACCTTATGAAATTTGCCTTTCTTCAATGGCTACCTACCATGCATGTGGGTTCTCAACATCGTCATGGTGAAAATTCTTTATTAGACTAACACTGGGTAGAGTTGAAGTCTTCAAACTTTAAAACGTGGAAGATTATGCTTGTTTTTAGTTGTTTAAAAATTAATGGAATCTTTGCTATTTTTTTTATCAGATAAAACCCCATTTGGCACATTTCATAAATATATTAGAAAATTGTATGGCTAACATTCTTGTTTCCATAAATGATGAACTAAAAGAAGAACTTATTCTTAGAGATTATTAAAAACTAACATTATCTTGTAAAGATTTAAAATATAATTAATCTTAGTATCATGCATGGACCAATGACACATTATTTTTTATGGAAAAGATAATGGAGCAACCATTTTATACTTTTAATCCATTAACATTTTGTTGTACATGAAAGTTTAGGGTGAGTTGGATCTTAAAAAGTTTATCAAGTCTAACACTGTTTAAAACTCAACTAGCGTTTATAAAGGAACTTGTATATTACTTATTAACAAAGTTTTCGCATTGATAATAAGACCTAAAGTAATGTCTTTATACAAGTTAAATTCTTATTAAAGTTTTATAATAGATAGTCCTAATTGTCTACGTGAATTAGGGTTAAATGATTTAAGGACAAGAAAATTTGACCAACTTTTAAATTTTAAGATTTACTGGTTGATATCGAGTGGAATATACTGTGGTCTAAGAGATTAATTTAGAATAGTGGCTAAAACATTGATAGTTAATATTATATACCAATTATTTTAACTTAATTAGTCATTAAATTTAATCATTATTTTTATTTTATAGTTATTTAATAACCAAAACTTAATTTTGTGGTTATTTTTGTCATAATTAACAACTATTTTATTTGGTAGCTAAAATTGATATGTAAATAGTTTTTTTCTTGTAGTGCAAATTAAAAATATATCCTAATATACAGTAAAAAATGTTTTGTCAATGTTAATCAAAAGATTCCCTTACACAATATGATAATTAGGAACCGAAGTTAGAAGTAAACATTGGAAGATGTTCAATCCTTTGTATTTATTGAAATAATGTAATGTTGTCTAGTTATTATATGTAAAATTTGATATTAGATGGAAAGTGTTGGAGATATTTTTTGGAAGATGTTCAATCTGTTGTATTTATTGAAATAATGTAATGTTGTCTAGCTGTTTCATGTAAAATTTGATATTAGATGGAAAGTGTTGTAGATATTTTTTAAATGTAAGGATTATTACTTTTTCAGAATTCATTCGAATGGTTGAAATATCACTTAAATGTTCCAATTCCTTCAATTTATGTTTTTTAAAATAAAAAACCAAAATAAAGTAAGAAGTATTCCAACTAATAAGACTAACCAAAAGATGTCTCAATCCAAATTAACTAAAATATAATAACTTGTGTAATAGTCAAGATTAAGTGAAAAATACTTTAACAAATATTGAGATAAGATATCGAGATAAAGATAAAGATTCCAATAACATAAGAGTTCAAGATTTCCAATTAAGTTTAATAAAAATTTTCTAACCAAGAGCATGTTGAAATATTATAATAGAGGTTGAATCCATAATATCATGCTCGAAAGTCGATGATATTTTAACAGATGTTATATTAAAGATGATCCTTACTATAATCAAAATGAAAATGTATTTTGGTCCAAATCAAATGTAATGTCGTAGTTAAAAGTAAGTTGACTAAGACTAAGAAAAAATTATCTAAAGTTGAGAAAACATACACTTATTAAAATTGAGTTAAAATTAGTTTGACGAGACTAAATTAAAATTATTGTGAGAAAGAACAAGTTAAAAATGTTTTGATAAAAGTTAGGTTAAAAGTATTTTAGCTAAAAGTATTTTAGCTAAAAGCATTCTTTTGACGGAAAATAGTTTAAAATAATTGTAACATGCGTACCGACTCTCTTCAAATCATGATCCAGCATAACAAGGTTCCATGGGTTGTTAATTTATATTTTTGTTTTATCAATGATTGGTGTGATAAGGTAAAAATGTATATTACTTTGGCATCTCATCATTTGATTACGCGAACAATAACCCACTTTTAACTTCCGATGGAACATCTATCTTTTAATTTGATGATTAGTGAGTGAAATTAAAAGTCCTTAATCATTCTTTTCAACTCTCCATATAAAAGTCTAAAACAGGTCAATTTCCTTCGAACAAAAGGCAACAGATTCCTCGATTCCTTGTGTTTGAAAACCGATCATACGACAAAAGCTACAATGCTAAAAAGGCAATAAATAGTTCATCTCCCATCACATTCCAAACCTTAGATCGACACACTCACAATTTCACATACCAAACAAAAGATTGTGGACGCTGAAAGCAAACCTAAACTTTATTTTTTGTGCTTCTTTCCTTCACGTCGTGGACTATATTACCAAAACAAAAGAAAACGTGTAGCCATTATTATGCTGCCGAAGTCCTTGACCATAAGTGTTAATGCATGGTAGTGGCATTTTGATAATAAAAAAAAAAAAAAAAAAAAAAAACTTTTTGTAGCATAGTGCACTTTCTCTTTCCTAACTGGCCCGTACCGACTAAGAGACCTTCCGTACTCAGAAACCCTAGAAAACGACAAGCAAATAAATTGTGGGGTCAAATGATTTGGATAGCATGCATGCATTCATTGCCCTAGAAGTGACCTCACCCAAGAGCCATGCATATATGCATGCATTTGGGAGTTGAAAGAGATAATAGGAAAGTGTCTAGTGTCATCTCATTCTTATAAACTAAACAAATGATATGGTGAAACAATTGTGAAGAGATTGTGATGGGGCAAGATGAGGTATGGGCGAAAGTACACTCAATGATTTTATATTTGGAAGGTTGTTGGGTCAGGGGAATGAGGAGGAAAAATCCATGTGGGGAGGGGGGTGTTGAATTCATGAAATATATTCTTAAAATTTAAGATGGGTATATTAAATATCAAATTCCCTGTTTTGCTACAGGGAATGGATATAGAGTGAAACTTCCAAGAAAAAAATGTGGTAGCAGTGGGTAGTGTCAAATCAACAACCATATCCATAGTGACAGCCAGTGTTTGATAGCTGTTTTTTATATCATGCAATAATATATGTCTTATGGGGTCAACAACACCAACTTCATCTTCAATCTTCATCCACTGCCTTTAAGTGACCTTCGTATGCTACTTCGTACTACACCACACAATCCATTTGTTTATTTATTTTGAAATTATATCATCATCTTATGGTAGAAAATAGTGAGAGAGAAAGATTAGAAAACAATTAAAAGTTATTTTTGTTAGCGAAATTGCATTTTTGCAATTAAAAATGAATACAAAAGATTTATTTTTTCTAAAACTACACGACCTTAAGAAATTAACCTTTTAACTTTAAAATTTTGTTTTTTAAATTTAAGATGGATTTGTTATTTTTGTCATACATCCTTAAATAATAAGGACTTTCCCTTTTCCATATTCTCATCCTTTTTTTTTTTTTTCTTTTTTTTTTAAATTATATTTATGATTTTTTCTTTTTCATATTTTTTTTCTTTTTTTTTTTTTCCATTTGTCTTGAAATAATAGTGAGCATAGATACAAAAGGATGAAAAGACAAGATGATGCAAGGACATGATTTAATTCGAACTATCATCATATATGCTATTTTGGCAAAAATAAATAAATAAATCATGCACAGACAAGTCCCATTTCATCTTTTGGCATTTTTCTAGTGAACTATCGTTACTATCAGTATTTGAGCTTAAAATAGTCCCAGTTGAGTTCCACTTTCAGTTAAACAGATAATGACTGATCACAACAAAATCATAATGGGGTAAGGAATTTTGGTGGGAAAGATACGATTTAATTAGATTTAAGGTTGTTCAATTGGAATTTTGCTTCACGGGGAAGGGGGGAATGGATTCAAGAATATAATAAGTATTGAGAATTTGTTTGATGAGATGGTGGGGATGGGGTAAGTCCATGCACTGCAATAGTGCAACCTACAATTGTTTTGAACTTGTAGACAATTCTTTGTAAGTGTTTAACATGAAGGATGCTGGTTTTTGGGATGAAAGAGAGGATTAGAAGAGAATAATACATCCTTAGCCTAAAATGAGAAATGAGTCACCATGGAGAGATTGGATTTGATACACATGAATATTCTGTGTCAAGTAGATTAATTCTATGAGGACTAGTTTAAACTTTTAAGGATGTTATGAAACTATGTTTTTAAGAAGTAGTGTAAAATAACCAACTTCCAATCTCTCAATCATCAAAATGGGCTTTGAAAAAACATCAAAATTACTATTTACTCACAATTGATAAGTCTAGAGCGCAAAAACACTTCTATGTTTGCTAGCAAGTCCGTTAACGTACATAAAATTTAAATGCCAAACTTATACACTAATATTAAAAGCTAGCTATTACTTTTTATATAAGAATTTTTTGTAATTGACACGTAACTATTTAAGAATTATATTTTTATAAAATCTAACAGTGAATCAAATTAGGAAGAGTCAAAGTATAGTTCAAACTTGTTCGCAAAATCTAATTTCTTAAACTCGACCCTTCAAAAGTCACTTTGAAACAAATCAGATTGATAGAACAAAAAGGGCATGAACACCACTATTTTCAACCATAAACTTTATGGATTTATCTTGGTAGAAAAATGCATTACTTCTGAAGATTTTACATACCATCGAAGGATGAAACTTACGGACAAATGTAGTGAGTTACGTTCAGTCGTTGGCCCATGATAGGCAATCATATATGATTTAATATCTAGATTAAATATCAGAGAAAAATCTTTGTGGTCGTTACACTACATAAAGGTACAATAATAATAAATATGTACTGTCCCCAGTCTCCACAATGAGTGAATTGAAAGAACAGAACTTTCTTTTTCCTTTTGGAAGGTATCAGATATCAATGTTTTTACACTACTTATTATTTGGGGGAGGGAGGGATCCAATGGCTCAGAATATCCCTACAAAGGTTAGACATCGTTTTCCTATTGGGATAAGGAACTCAGTTCCCTCCATAATAAACTGGCGGCATTTAATGTGAAGCTTCGGTAAATGTACTCAAGGAACTTATAAGAGACTCGTACACCCGTATTCCGTTCATGAACACGGTATCTTTTAAGTGCTGCAAATGACAGTAAAGGGAGTTAAAAATATGTATATACTAGAGTAGTAGAGTTCATGTGGAATGAAATGACGAATGCAGAACAACGAAGAATTGAAAGAATGATTTAAACCTCGTTGTGATCATGAAGCAAGATGGGAGTATTTTTCATTGGGGAGAAACCAAGTACAGGAATTCCTTTCTGCCTGAGGAATCGCGCATCAGTTGTAGATCCAAGTATTTCAGGATTCGAAAGTTTCTCTCCAACAGATGTGATTGCTTGCTTGAAAACTGACCACCATGGATTGGAATCATTAGTTGCAGTCATTAACGGGCGTCCCAGGTAGTCTCTGATGGGTCCTTTCTCAATAATCTTCCAAATTTGGTTGCACAAAAAGCAAGACAAAAATAAATTACCGTCAAGAAATTAATGGCAAAGAAAATGGAGTTATGTTTCAACAACTGAGAACCAAGTGGCAATATAAAGGAATAGAATAAAACTACGTAGCATAAAGAAAAAGCTTACAACCTCTTGTACTATTCATGGTGTTCATTCTTCAATACTAAATGCCACTACAGAGTGGCTAAAGCAAGAAAATCCTATAGTAGCACAGAGAGTAAACGTGATGACAACAATTCTAAAGTTTAGACACCTTAGTATGTGTTTTGGTACTTGCTGTATAGTATTCCCAGCAACATTTCAATTTGCAGAGTTCTGGAACAACTTGAAGCTCATTTTGATTTATGCGGCCTCACCTCTTCAATGGCTCTGACATATTATTCTATTGTAACTGTTTTTCTATTATAGAAAAGTCTTCAGTATACAAGAACATAAGTTCATGGACAGTTTATTTCAAAAACATTTGTTAGGGGCTAAGTGTTAGGATCCATTTGCAAGGCCTTGGACTGTCCAACTATATACCTAGCTTTTGTGATAAAGCATGGGCTTTGGATTATCAGACTACAGTGGCTGGCTCTTGTAGTGTGGTTCTTCCAACATTTTTATTAACTGGTATAAGAGTTTTGCACAATGCGTATTAATTGTAAACAAGCGATGCCACAGTACAATGCTCATTCGAGACTAGTCAAAGGGTTAGGCACATAGCTAACTTAAGCTGTAACTATGAGATGGGACGATAAGACCCAATTGCAATATGGGACTTCCCCTACATTAGAAGTATGGGAGTGGGATTTATACATAAAGCCTTGGACTCTACAACTATAATAGGTAGCTTTTATGATGGAACTCTCTTATGGTTCTTATCATTGAGTTTTATAGTTGATACATCCAAATGAAAATATAAAATCTACCAGAGGATACCATATATCTAATAGAAACAAGGCCCCTTGTCTATACTTTGTTACCATTCATCATGAAGTTAGTGGGCCCTATCTTATGAGGGATCCTTGTATAGCCTTTAAGACCTCTACGGCAAAAATCACCACAGAAAATGAGGATTTCATACATTGAATGTAATTCCATTGGCACAAGAACTCCAAATCTAGTTCATATCTACAATATCCCTTTCCATCGAATTAAAGAGTCTTCCAAGATACTGTGTTCACTTGCTTGTTAGCCTAAGATTTTTCTGGTTGCAGTTCCTTGTGACCCTTTCGTATGCATAACACAGTTCTTAATCACTAATCTTCAACTTTTAGTACATGTATTATCTTCCATTTTTTACCCAAGAGAATCATAATAAAGGAGTGCATTCTAGGATATGAACCAATGGAATTTTCCGTTCAGTAATCACTAGATGCCAAATTTTGAGCCTTAGATATTTTTCTCAAGGCTGACTTCTTGATATATAATAGCTCTAAAAAATAAAGAATTGAAATTGAAAAACTATATATTTATATTATGAAATTCTTTGGCAATTTTGTTATTTTATGACTTATGAAAGTGTTTTGGCACAGTTATTTTCTATCTTGTGTTTTATATATTTTTAATTCTAATTATTATTAGTACAGGTTGAAGTTAATGCATAGCAATCAATACTAAGCGATTATATATCAAAGATAGTGAACTGAATTAAGTATAGCATCCATGGCACCAACCTAGAAAGTCCAGTACCGTAAACATTGGTATGGGGAATGGCCCATACATAATGCCCTCAAATAACAAAGGGAGGAAGGAGCCATTTTCTAATGAGGAAGGGTACAAGTGTAATCAACACTAACTCCGAAAGAAGTCATGTATAAAGATAACAAGAGATAAAATGGAAAGATCTCTGTGATATTATGAACTTGTATAAGATTTAAGGAAAAGAAAACTATCGTAGAGATAGTGTTACTGAGAAAAAACTAGTAACAGAGAATATGAACCAACCACAATGAGGAAGAAGAAAGAGAATAAATCCATCCACATCTCCCCCATAACCGTAAAGGATCATATACTATTTTTCTCTCCAAATGTAGTTGAGAAGTGAGTTTGTTATTTTGATACTCTCACTCACCCTCCTTTCCGCATCACATGAATCTTTTGCCAACAGGTCCACTACCTCACTATCCCATGTGCAACTTCTTGTTTTTCCTCATTTGCCCTCTGCTCATCTCCACTCATGACAGAAGGTTAGTGTAATTATACTTTTTAAGGATTGAAATTTACATCTATATTGTTACCTCAGAAAATTTCCTCTCGCCACAATCTTTATTTAAAAATTATAAGGATTAGAAGATTTGGAAAAAACAAATATTCTAAATAATTATACTATTGAAACACATAACAGGGTTTGTGTTACATTAAGTTACAACTTATGAAGTACATATACGACACGGGGGACACGGTTAAACTGAAAATTATAAGGCACGGCAATATATATATATAGTTATGAATTTATTAAAATATATTAATATAGTTTATAATGTGAAAAAATGAAAAGAGAAACTTTTATAAAAAAATCTAACAAAAGATACAACTTCTACATTTCATCTTTATTGAAAAATACAACTTCTAATTCTAGTTCATCAAGAGATAAGTTGGCGATTTCAAAAATTTTATTATCATTCAATCAAAAGTTATCTCCTCCAATATCCCACAATTTAGTTTCCTCTTCTTTGTATTTTGAGGAATTTATTGAGAGAAGACGAAGATTACTATGAACATATACTAGACCTTCCGCCCTTTTAGGTATCATCTTATTTCTTTTCAAAAAATATATAAAAGAGTAAGTACTCCAATTCCTTTCACAACAAGAAGAAAAACATGGTTGTTCAAGTAGCTTAAAAGCTATTTTCTAAAGTATTGGTTCATGAGCTCCATGACAAATCCATCATGTTTTTGCATCCATTTTACCTCTATCTCTTGAAGAGTCAACATCCGCAAAATCTTCTCGTTAATTTGAAAAGTTTGCAAATTCTATATTTACTTCTCTCTTTACATTTGGATCATCAAAGTATCTTATAAAACATTTATTCCTTTTATGAGTAAGTTCGACATCGTGATGTGGAGCAAGTCTTTGTTAATCTTCACCTAACCACTATGAAGCTCTGACACATTGGTGAGTAGCCGTTTTCCCACGTCACCGACACTGACACGCGACGGAGGCGTGTACGACATGACACTGCGTTAGACACAGATTATTGGGCCGGACACAACCCTTGTTATCAATTGCGCCGAGAAGACACAACAGTGAAGCGAAAAAGACACGAATCGCATTAAATATGAAAACAAAACAGACAAATCTTCAAGTACCAAATATTCAAAAAACATATAACATTATATATGAAATCAAAACAGACAAATCTTCAAATATCATTCATAACTTATAAATTTGGTTAAGAATACCTAAAGAAATCGAAAAGAGAAGAAGCTTCCTGTAGAAGACCAAGAAACCAAGAAAAAGGAGAAGCTGTGGAAGAAGAATAAGATGTGGAAGAACGGAAAAGAAAGAATAAGTTGTAAGCTGTGTGTAGAAGTATATGGAAAGAAAGGATACGTAAACAAAAAGGTAAAGTTTTTTAATTATAATTAAATAATATTAAAACAATATTATAATATAATATACATTTTAAATTTTTTATAATCATTATTAATATAATTATTTATATTAAAAAATATATTAAAAAATATATTTTATAATTTTATCATTTTTTTAATTATTATTATTTATTTAAATTTAAAATTTGAATAATATTTTTTTAATTTATGTTTTTTCAATTTAATATCTAAATATAATTTTTTATATAATATATAATTAAGTTATATTTAACTTTTTTATTATATAGGAGATTAAGATGAATATATCCAATCAAGCTATAAAAGAAGATGAAAGAAAAACTTTGTGGAGATATGTTTCAAAATTAGGAAAAACTCTTGGTGGTGGAAATCATATGATCAAATGTAGTTTGTGATTTTTATTACACTAAAGTAGGAACGGAGGAGTTAGAATTTGTCCAAAAGTGACAGCATCAAAGCTCATTAAGACAACGAGAAAAATGTTACTCTATCACCTATACTTATGAAGGAACATTTTTTTTGTTTGAAATCTCTATTTTCAATGTTGCCTGTTGTCTAATTTTTTAAACTTAATCAACTTTGTCGCAGTCAAGTTTGGACAAATTCTAACTCCTCCTTTAATTTTTAATAAATGAACTTATACTCTAATATAAATGAAAAATCACATAAATTGCATTTGATCGTACAATGGTTTTGTTTCATCTTCTTCTATAGCTTAATTGGATATATTTATCTTAATCTCCTATATAATAAATAAATTAAATATAACTTAACTATATTATACTACCCACCTTTTAAGTCTATTTTCGAAAATATACTACTACCATACAACTCATCTATCAAGTCATCTAGTCAGAGGGGATGTCTAGGTAGTGATATTGTTTATAGCTTTACAATCCGTACACATATGCAAAGTCCCATCTTTCTTAGGTACTAATATTGCAAGCATTGCACTGAGCTCATGCTTTCTCTAACTTAGCCTTTATCCATGAGTCCTTCCACTTAACTTTGGATCTCCTTTGTCTATTTAAGGTTACTTTTATAGTCAAGCCTTGTTAGGCAATGATACTCCAAGAATGAGGTCTATTTGATGTTGTTTAATGCCTTTTAAGGGAGCATGTCCCTTCGATGGATCTTGAAAAATGTCCTTATATTCCTCTAAGAGTTTTTCCATGCCTAAAGAAGGTGAAGGGGAAGTTGAGAAAACAAAGAACAAACAATAGTGGGTAAAAGAAGATACAAGGGCTTATGAGTTAGTTTTACCCTTTCAACTTCCTTGGATGAAGCCATAAGTGTCTCCTTGCCTTAATCTCCTTTGGATTTGTTTTGGGAAGGTGTCTTTTCACTTCCCCTTGCTTGCCTCATCACCATTTGATCTCTTCTCACTTCTTGGGAGTGAAAGGCTTAAGGAAGTATTTCTTACCTCCATGCTCAAATGTGAACTTGTTGGTTAGACCATCACGATTTACATGTTTATCATATTGTCATGGCCTTCTGAACAATACATGACTTGCTTCCACTGATACCACATCACAAAGCACTTCATCTTTATAGTTACCAGTGCTAAAACTTATAAGGACTTGCTTGTTAACAATATTTCTCCATCATTATTCAACCATTGCAGTTGGTAAGGTTTTGGATGAGGAATGGTGGGGTGTTAAGTTTTCCCACCATCCTTTCACTTGTTATATTAGTACAACTTCCTCAATCAATTATAAGTATGCAAACCTTGTTGCTAATAAGGCATCTAGAGTGAAAAATGTTTTCTCTTAGAGAATATAACTCACAAAGAGATTTTCGATCAATATTCAAGTGTTTTTACAAAGAACAAAGGCCTACTTATATAGGCAAGGAAAATCGGCCAAGAAGAGGAAAAGACAAGAAGATTGAGTTGCCTTTGCTAATCCGAGAGTTAGCTTCCTTAAACATGATTAACACATAGCAATTTCTTGAAATTAGAGAGTGCACATAGATAGTTCCTTGAATATGGGAAAACTAATGATGACTCTTTCAAGAGTCAAATGAATAGTGCCTATCTTACTCTCCAAAAGGCACAAGATGACTCTTAAAAGCTTGAAAGGTCAAGTGAAAAAGTCCAACTACCCATGTACATTTAAAAGTGACATGTTTAAGTTAGAAAACTCTCCAAAAGACACTCCTAACTCTCAAGTTCGACCAACATTCTCTCAAGTTCTAAAACTCAAGTTTCAAGCTTCTCTCAAGTTTCGTTAGAGTCTAGAATACTCTAAGTAAACAAAGTTAACAAGGAATGCATTAGAATATGAGGAATCTACAAGTCTACATTTCTCTTCCATAGCTTGGAGTCTCCCTTTTGTAACTCTTCCTCGAAATCTTCTCTTTATCTTATCTTCTTTAGTTGTTCTTGTCAAGCTTCTTGTATTTATTCCTCGTCTCCTTTCCTCTATTTTCAGCAAGTTCTTCCTCATCCTTTTTTATATAACTTTAGAGCCTATTATTTCTTAACTTGCAAGAGAAAAGGATTATTATTGTAATACAAATGTCATAAAAGAGTTCAATCTTTAATACAAGCATAGAAAAGATGCTTGAATACAAACCTTTTCAAACTTTTATATAGAAACACAATCCTACCTAGGGTGTTATTACCCAGTATTTTGAAGATTAGCTAGCAATGATAAACAGTCATGCTATACTGATAACTCTATCTTTATACGTCATTTTGACGGACCTAGTATCATAGACGTAAAATGAAGAGTTATATAGCAGCCAAAAGGAATGGAATGAGTCTGTTTACTTCTACTCCATTTCGTGTTTCCAATTTTCAATTACAATATTATCATATTGTTTTCAAAGATTTGAGCAGAAAGTAGAGAAAACAAAAATAAATGCTTTCAATCTTCATATGCAAATCTTTGAAAACAGAGAGATTGAAAATGAAAACTGAAAACTGAAAGTAACTAAAAGGAAGAAATAATAGAGAATAAAATCAAAGGTAAACAAGCCTTGAATATGAAGCAAATGTTTTCATCTTCTCCATTATGCAAAACAATACAACACTACAGCACCAAAACTATGTCTTTGTACCCAAGCAAGGGAAATCCAAATTCAGACCAGAACAAAGCATCAGTACACAAGCAAGGGATCCAAATTCCTACTCGAACAAAAACTACAGAGAATGACAACATACAAACTGGCAATGATGTGTCTGTTTTCAATGGAATTAATTGCTGGAATATTAATTGTTAGAATATTACTGGCAGAATATCTGCATCATTAGCAACATATCTGATCTATTAGCCTACCAAAATTTGTGAGATTGTACAATTGTAATTACATAATTATCTTCGTAGTTAACATTTATAGCAATTTAACTATTGTTTAGGGCTGAAAATCAACTTTGTATTACGCTGTTTATATCAAAATTCTCCAGCAGAAAAAGGGACACTTTTGACCTACATTTTCTTTGGTTTAACATCTGTTTTCCCGTTTGAACGATAATCAACACATCTTTCCCACTTTTCCAAAAGCACAAATGTAGAAGGAACTAAGATTGTGGATTGTCGTTCAGTAAGAAGCAACTAAATATCAAACAAACTAGTTGATACCTGAAAACTAACAGAAGCATTGCCCTTAAAATTATATTAAACTTAAGTGGCTACAAACAAAAATCAGGATCTTTGCCTTGCAGCCTACTTTGGTAAGAAGGATAATGACTCATTAGTCCAATCCTAGTGAATCAACTCCTGTTTCGAATTAAAGCCAATTTTCTTCACCATGTTTGTTTCATTTTTCCAACTTGCTTCCCAATCAAGCAAAGATCCAAAAGGTCAAATAGATTTCTTTTCATGAAAAATCTCACCTCATACGACATATTCCTAAAAGCCGGCGCCCACTCATGTGCAATTCTCCTCCTAATCTCATCCGGGTCCGTTGTCGGCAACAGCCTGAGATCAAAACCAGCCTCCGCCTCCGAAGGTTGCACGTTCATCGCAAACCCCTGCACAAAAGCACATCATTCATTCCAAAACCATGTTCAATCAAATCAAAACCAACCCAGACCAAGCAATCCCAAACTCACATCATCAGAAACAACGCCAGCCTTAAGATAAACCGGATTCACCGCCACAACCTCCGCGTTCAACGCTTTCCCAGCCTTAATCACCGCAAACTGGCTCTCCCTAAACCTACTCACAACCTCCACACTCTCCATCAGATTCTCCATCGCATTTCCATCGTACATCCTCGCCCCGTGCCCGGGCGCTCCCTTCGCCCGGATCTTCACGTTCCACGGAACCCTATCCGCGTAGAAAACCCTAAATTCGTCGCCGGGCGAGGCCTGCCCCTCGTCGAGCGCGAAGCCAACGTTGAGCCGGAGGAACTCATCGGACTCGACGAACTTGGCGGCCCCGTTCAAGCCGCCTACCTCTTCCTCGGGGACGAGGGAGATGTGGACGGAGCGCAGAGGGGAGAAGGCGCGGGCCTTGAGGTTGCGGATGGCCTCGAGGTACTGGACGGCGATGCATTTGTCGTCCTGAGCGCCGCGAGCGAACACTTTGCCGTCGGAGGTGCGGTGGGCGGAGAAGGGAGGGTGGAGCCACTTGGCGGGCTCGGCGGGGACGGAGTCGAGGTGGGAGTTGAGGAGGATAGAGGGGAGGGAGGGGTTTGAGCCGGGCCAGGTGAGGAGGAGGAGGGGCTTGCCTGGGACGAACTCGATGGTTTTGGAGGCCAGGCCCAAGGAATGGGCCTGGGCTTTGAGGAAGGAGACTGCGGAGTAGTAGTCAGGGGTGGGGTGGGCCGTGTTGATGCGTAGGTAACGCTGGAAGCGCGTGATGGGACTGTCTTCTTCTTCTTGGTGACTTTGGGTTGCCGTTGCGGTGTGGAGGAGCGAGGAGAAGAGGAGCATTAAATGGAACAGTGAGAAAGCGATAACGCTACAGTGAAAGTGTGGAGTAGCCATTGAAATGGGACAAAGCTAGTCAACTCAGTTCCACTGACTCACTGAGTACCTTACAATGAAGTACTCCTATAACTCAATGCTCACCATACATATCTTAGAAATCGAATATTGACTGTTTATGTATGTTACAGGTAATATTATTTTAATAAGATATAATATTTTATTACAAAAAATAATTGTAATATTTATCAAAGAATATTTATCCTTCTTATTCGGATCCTTTTCATTTTTCCAAGCCATTTGAGACCTTCCTTATTACCCATTAAACCTTTCCACTCATCATACATATCATAGATCTCAGGTTTAACAAGGAGTCACACGAGGGAGGAAATAGCTGGACTATTAGATCCCTTACTTACATCTTATTTGGATCTATTGCACATGTACTGTTCAAATAGGGAGAAAGAAGGAGAATATAAAAGACGAAATATATATATATATATATATATATATATATATGACATAAAAGATATACATAATTAACTATGTTACATTAAAGACATAACCAGTTATGTTTTCATACGTGCTACGAAGTCTTCAACACAATCAATTATGTATTAAAATGTTATTAATATTTATATATTTTTTATTTATTATAATCAAATAATTAATGAATATAATATTATTAAAATAAAAATAACAAATAAAAATGATTTTTTAACCATATTAATTATAAATTTTTAACTCAAATCTATTTACTTTTCTTACATTTAAAAAAATTTATTTTTCACTTTTTTATTTTTCGTTCTTTATTTTTTTACCCCACCCTCTTATCCGAATATTTAAGAAAGGATGAAGATGCATGAGTTTTAACAATATTTCATTCCCACATAGTTTAAGTAATATTTTGTCCCGTAAAATTTGTTATTCCTAAAAAAACTAAAAATAATTGTTTGAACTTATAAATAAATCTTTCAAGGAAGACTGTATGATTTAATTTTAGGATTTTTAACTAAAACATTGACAACAACAAAAAACTTTTTGAACCTATACCTTTAGGTTACCATTTTGGAAATGTAACACACATATTTTAGTTTTAACTCTCACAATGTAGCATTTATAAGTCAGCAATTGTTTGTTCCGCTGCAATATTTTACTCACTCTTTATACCATATGTTTTAAACAATCCAAAATTCTATATATGTACTTACGAGAAGATCTCTCAATTTTAGATTTATGATATCATGTGTTTTGGAAGTTATTTTGTTGAATACGTTATTTAGATTAGTTCATAAGAATTTTGAAGACTCCATCTAATCTATTTATTTGTAACAAAATACTCGAGTAATGAAAGGTAATTACAGCCGTTAAATCTATAACTTCTCAAATATATATATATTTTAAGAGATTTGAAAGCACATAAAGTACATTAACCTTGAATCACTTGCTAGCAGGCTGAACCTTTGCAACTTTCAATGTGCATAGGAAAAAGATGATAAGGATTGTTGTTATGGTTGTGTTACAGATTGCTAGAGCAGGGTATTCGATAATAAATTTGATCATTAATAATCATGTTAGTCTTTCACTCACATGTGAGGTTATTGGTATTGATAGAGGTTACCAGGTTTTTCTTTGATGGTATGCAAAGTTGTGAAATCATGTGGGATAAGGAATCTGACTTAATTTATTTAGTTGGAATATTGTGGGGCATCTGATCTTCTTTCGTTATAGACATTTTTTAGATTGTTTAGTTGTATTAAATGTTCTGCACTAAGTTTAGCACTTCTTGTGATAGAAGCTTAGACTTCTTCAATTTTAATGTTAGGTTTGAATTGATAAATTAATAAAATCGAATCACAATATTTAAATTTAATCACGATAATGTTCAAATATAGTTTAAAATATTAGAATATATATATATATATATATATATATATATATATATATATATATATAAATTAAAAAATTGTTAGAGGTTGTGATATTTTAAGCAAACTTTGAAATGTTTATTAAGAATATTGAAACCGTTTAATAGGTCATAAATTGTCTAATGTCTCAACAAATCGTTTAGGGACTTAATTGATTTAGACAAATCATCTAGAATTTCAATAATGTGATGTTCCTCATGGCAGGTTAAATGGATGTCAAAATGTGCTAAAAATAAAATTAACACTGGTAGGAATATTCAAAGGGGTAACACCGGGGAGATCTCGCACAGTGAGAACTGAGTCGTCGCACGCCACTGCTACCTAGTCCGAGCTCCGCTGCCCAGTCCGCATGTCGCCGTCTCCGCTACCTAGTCCGTGTCGCCGCCTCCGCTGCCCAGTCCGCGTGTCGCCGCCTCTGCTGCCCAGTCCATGCAGCTGCACTCTTCCAATGCTCTGGCCACCGTAGTCATGCGAGACGCCACAGTTGTGGTTCTCCATATTTTGCCAATTGATTCGGTGTGTTGGTTGTTGGTTCTTGGCTTCGTATTTTGATGGAAATGTCGTCCAAATTTGATATTGAGAGGTTTGATGGAAAGACGAGTTTTACACTTTGGCAAGTGCGTATGGCCGCCATATTGTCTAGCCTTAACATCAAGGATGTCATCTATGGTAGAGAAGTCAATGCAGAAATGACAGATAAGAGGTGGAAGGAAATAAATGATAAGGCTCTTCCACTATCCAATTGTGTTTAAGTGATGCAATACTTCAAGAGGTTCTCTTATAAACGACTGTTATGGGTTTGTGGAAGAAGTTGGAGGAGACGTATATGAAGAAGTCTTTAACAAATTGGTTACGGTTGAAGCTACGCCTCTACACTCTTCATATGGTCGAAGGTACATCTATTTCTGATCACATTGCGGAGTTTACCTCCATCTTGAATTATTTGGGGAAGTTAGATGTCAAGGTAGAGGATGAGGACCAAGCTTTGTTGTTGTTGTGTTCTTTGGCTACATCATATAAGTCACTTAGGGACATGGTGATTTATGGTAGAGAGAAAATTTCTCTTGAGGATGTGAAGGGTAACCTGCAAGCTAAATTGCACTTGGATAATGGATGACCAGTGTTGATAAAGGAAGTCAAGGTGTTGGTTTAGTGGCCGAACAGAGGAGGTCTAGTGACAAAACCCCGATGGGAAATAGAAGTCGGTCAAAGTCAAAGCATAAGAATCTTACATGCTATTATTGTAAGAAGAAGGGACACATAAAGACCAATTGTTTTATCTTGATGAATAAACAAAAGGGACGTGGAAGTGTTGCTTCGGAAAAGGTCAATGTGGCCAAGGATGATGACACATATGATGTTCTTTATGTGGTTGATAATTGTTTCAATGATGATAATGCTTGGATTATAGACTCCGGTACTTCTCAACACATGACTCCAAATAGGGATTGGTTTGAGACATATGAGCCTTCAAGTGGAAAGGTTCTTATGGAAAATAATCATTTGCGCAAGGTTGTCGATGCGGGCTCAGTGAAGATTAAATTCCATGATGGTAAGACACGAAGGTTGATGGGTGTGAGACATATACCCGATTTGAGTAAGAACTTGATTTCTTTAGGGTCTCTTGAAGAGAAGGGATGTAAGTTTCAAAGTGATGGTAGAGTTCTTCGTGTTTCCAAAGGAGCTCTCACCATTATGAGAGGAAAGAGAGTTGGAAATCTCTATTTCTTGCAAGGGTCCATTGTCATAGGCTCGGCCTCCATGCGAGCTCGGATCCTACCTTGAATGTTGATGTTACGAAGTTGTGGCATATGAGGTTGGGACATATGACCATTTTGAGTAAGAGAGGCTTGTTGTGTGGTCAATGCACAAGTAGATTGAAGTTTTGTGAGCATTGTGTATTTGACAAGCAAAAGAGATTGAGCTTCTCAACGACCATTCATTGGACCAAGGAAACGTTGGATTACATCGGATCTTTGGGGACCTTCTCGTGTGCCATCAAAAGATAATGGTTCTCGCTATATGCTTACTTTCATTGATGATTTTTCAAGAAAGGTTTGGACTTATTTCTTGAAGGAGAAAAGTGAGGCCTTTAAAGTGTTTAAGGAATGGAAGACACTCTTAGAAAATCAGACTGGAAAGAAGATCAAAAGGTTGGGGACCGATAATGGTTTAAAATTTTGTAACCACCAGTTTGATGAGTTTTGTAAAGCTAAATGAATTGCTAGGTACAAAACAGTGGTTAATACTCCATAGCAAAATGGAGTTGCGGAAAGAATGAACCATACATTGCTTGAAAGGGCTCGTTGCATGCTTTCCAATGTAGGTCTTGGGGAGTTTTGGGCAGAAGCGATTAGCATGGGATGATATCTAGTGAATTGATCTCCTAACACTTCCATAGAATGCAAAACACCCAAAGAAGTATGGTTGGGTAAGCCGGTTGATTATTCAAACTTAAGGGTATTTAGTTGTCCTGCTTATGTTCATGTAAATAAAGAAAAGTTGGAGGCAAGAGCAAAGAAGGGTGTTTTTGTTAGGTATCCCATGAATGTGAAGGGGTACAAGATGTGGTGTCCCGCATCTTCTAAATTTCTCATTTCAAGAGATGTCATTTTTGATAAGTTGGCTATGTTGAAATCCAAGGATGTTGTGCTCAAGCCGACCATTATGAAGAATGAGAAGATTGACAAAAAGGTGGAGTTTGAGGTGTCGGTCCAACAAAGTGATGAAGAAAAGACTATACCACATGAAGATGCTCATCCGAAAGAACAAGAATAAGTTGAAGAGCAACCATATTTATTGGCAAGACATCGTGAAAGAAGAGAAATTAGAAAACCAGTGAGATATGCTGATTTTGCTTATTGTTTTGCAATTGTCGAAGAGGTGAAATATAATGAACCATCATCTTACAAAGAAGTTATTTCTTCCAAAAATACAATGGATTGAGTTTCAGCCATGAATGAAGATCTTCAATCGTTGGAAAGGAATCACACTTGGACTCTTGTGAAGCCACCTAGTGGTAAAAGGATTGTGGGTTGCAACTGGATCTTCAAGAAAAAGGTAGATGGCTCAAGACTAGAAAGTTTTCGATATAAAGCAAGACTTGTGGTTAAGGGGTATAGTCAAGTTCAAGGTGTGGACTTTAATGAAGTATTTTCTCCTGTTGTCAAGCACACCTCCATTCGAGTTTTGCTCTCTTTGGAGGCAATCAAGGATTTGGAGTTAGAGCAATTGGATGTGAAAGCTGCTTTCTTGCATGGTGATTTAGAAGAGCAAATTTACATGAAGCAACCAGAGGGTTTTGAAGTTGTGAGAAAGGAGAATCATGTATGTTTGTTGAAGAAGTCAGTCTATGGACTCAAGCAATCACCTCGACAATGGTACAAGAAATTTGACTCATTCATGATTAGTATAAATTTCTCCCTCTCTAATTATGATTGTTGTGTCTACTTCAAGAAGTTGAGTAGCGAAAAATTTATCTATTTGTTGCTCTATGTTGATGATATGTTGATTGCCGCTTCCAATATGGAAGAAATCATAAGATTGAAAGAGCAACTTGGTTCGACATTTGAGATGAAAGATTTGGGGGCTGCCAAAAGAATCCTTGGCATGGAAATATCAAGAGACTAACCTAATCGAAAACTCTTTCTCTCACAAAAGGAGTTTGCGAGAAAGGTAATCCGTTGTTTTGGCATAGAGAAAGCTAAGATTGTTTCCACCCCTCTTGCAACACATTTCAAGCTTTCAACCGCTTTGAGTCCTAAATTCGAACATGAGAAGAAGTATATGGAAAATGTTCCATACTCAAGTGCAGTTGGGAGTCTCATGTACTTGATAGTGTGTACTAGACCCGAGATATCTCAAGTCGTTAGTGTGGTAAGTAGGTACCTTGCTTGTCCCGGAAGAGGACATTGGGAAGCGGTAAAATGGATCTTTCACTACTTGAAAAGTACATTAATGCTCATTTGAAGTTTGGATTTTGGTGGTGATTTAGATAAGAGGAGGTCTTTGACAGGTTATGCTTTTACTCTTAGAGGGTGTGCAATTAGTTGGAAGTCAACACTTCAATCCACCGTTGCACTCTCTAGTACGGAAGCAGAGTACATGGAAATCATAAAGGCTATTAAGGAGGCTATTTGGCTCAAGGCATTTCTTGGTGAGATTGCTTCTCTTGATGATCCTATCAGGATATTTTGTGACAACCAAAGTTTTATTCACTTGACGAATGACCAGATGTTCTATGAGAGGACTAAGCACATTGATATAAGATATCACTTTGTGCGTGATGTGATTTCTGAAGGTAATGTGCTTGTAAAGAAGATTAGCACCGAAGCGAATCCGGTCGATATGCTTACAAAGCCTCTTTCCATTGCAAAGTTCAAGTTTTGGTCAAAGACAATTTCAATCTATTTTTAGTTTGTTTTTGAGTTTGTTCTAGTTAATTTCTATTTACTTTCTAGTTGTACAATTCGGATCAAGGTGGAGATTGTTATACTTTGACCCGAATTTATTGCTTTGCCCTTTTTAGTTTAGGGTTCTGGATATCCCTTTTGTATCTCACTTTTCAATAGAGAAATAACAGAACCCACTTTAACAACACCATTTGACCAAATTAATAAGAGTACCATATCCTATTGTATAATTTGTTTTTCAGGTTCACTTGAAAGTCAAGAAGCAGCTAAGTATCTTGATAGTGATTATTTAAAGCACTGGTAATGCTTTAAAGTTAAAAGTTTTAGTGTTAAAACCTAAGAGATAAAGGGAGAATCCTTGACTATGGTGATATAAGAGATGATACTTATATTATCCATAATGTACTTTATGTTGAGGGTTTGAAACATAATTTGTTGAGATTAGTTAGGTGTGTGACAGAGGTCACAAAGACAACTTTGAACAAAAATCTGTGTTTAATATGTGAATCTAAAACGATAAACTAATGTTGGTTGGTAAGTGAGTTAACGATATGTTCATGTTTTTGATGCATTGAATTTTGAATGTCTATTAACAAAAAATGTTGATTCTTGGCCATGACATAAAATGATTGCTTACATTCATTTACATCTTTGAAAAAGATGGTTACAAAGGATTTAGTAAATGGACTTTCAAAGCTTAAGTTTGAAAAGGACAAGGTTTGTAAAACTAGTCAAAAAGGGAAACAAACCAAAACCTCTTTCAAACTGAAAAACTTTGTTTCTACCACTTGTTAACCGCTTCACATGGACTTGTTTGATCCTTCAATAACCACTAACCTTGGAGGGGACTATTATACACATGTCATTATATATGATTATTCTAGATTCACATGAACATCGTCGCAACTAAGGTCACGATGTGATGATGAAAAAAGACTTTGAAAATCATAGGAATCTCCACTATATTTTATAATGAAAAACTATTGAAAAACTTTTTAAAAGAAATGATATATGAAACTATATTTAGGGTCTGAGGGTCACTTATGTGTAAAAAAAGGTGTTAACACCTTACAATGTCAATTTGAATATGATATGTGCAAAAATGAATGTAGTTGTAAAATGTCTGTTAATCCTAAAAACATTCATGTAAAAACAAAGAAAATAATTTTAAATATTTTATTTGAGTCCAACGAGGATTGATTATACTCTTATATATTTTGATTCACAACCAAAAAAATTATGGAATAAGTAGTTCTAAATGATAAAAATGGTTTTTTTATGTGTTAAGTTTCTTTTTTTAATTTTAAAATTGTAACATTTTTAGATTTTTTTAATTTTTACAATGTATGTTGATCATAATAACACCCTGTGAATAACTATTCTTAATACTCTTATTATACCATGAAAGAAGATAATATAAACTAATTATTGATATTAGAAATTGTTACATAAATTTATTTTGAAAGAAAAATGATTTTTAATTTTTTGTAAAAAGAATATTAAGTATAAAATAACACGTTCAATTATAAAATACATAAGTAAAATGCTAAAAGAAAGAGCCAAGATTTGAAAAAAAAAAAAAACTAATGATGCATTTTAAATGTAAGTGACAAATAATAGAAATTCTGGACCAATCAAATGTCTTGATTTCATTAATTTTATTCATTAGACGATGTTTTTGAAGTTATCTTTTGATTTCATTAATTTTATTCATTAGACTATGTTTTTGAAGTTATGTTTTGATGATAATGAAATTAAGTTTATATTTTAATTATTTGTTTTAATAATGTTTGCAGAAAAAAATTAAATAATGTGTGTAGAATTAGAATTTTAAGTGAAAAGTAAATTTTGAATTAAAAGATAAAATTTAATTTTTGATAAAGGTAAAATTTTAATTTTTTATAAATATAAAATTTAATTTTTAATAAAAAATAAATTTTTATTTTGGTAAAGAAAAAAATTGATTTTTTTTATGAAACAATAATTTATATATAATGAGATATAATTTTTGTATAATGAGATATAATTTTTCCATGCTTATCAGTCAGGTCACATATTTTAGTTTTCATATTCACTTATCTTTTATCATTTTGATTTGAGATAAAAAGAAAAATAAATTTACAAAGTTATTCACGGTTTGCATAACACAGATTTTAAAATTAAAAAACCTATTCAGTAATATGATTTGTTCTTCAATTCATGATTATATAATTCTATCCAGGATACTCTATGCATCAAATTGAAAATAAAATTAGCATTTACTGTTTTTCTAATGAAAATCTTTTAATAATACGTTTGCCAAGTTACCACTTCGTTTATCAAGTCAATACTTTATCTTACTACTTTTATCGGACACTGATTTTATAAAAATTATAAAAAAAAAAATTAAACACGTAATTTAATCCTCCATTTATATATTTTACTTATATCCATGATTATCCAATTTCTACTACATTGTAACCTCTACGTTGTCCTTTTGTTTTTTTTTTTAGCTCTTCATTTTGACAGTGTACCTTTTATGTCATCAACTAATTTAGGTAATATTTCTAAAATAACTTTCAAACTTTATAATAATCATGAATATGAATTGTTTACAAAGCATGTGGTCAAAGTACTTAGATTTCTTTTCCTTTTTGTTGAATAATTATTCTTGGTTTCCTAGAAATGATGAGCACACATATCTCAAATGATATGTTAACATCCAGTTTTAATTTTTTTTACCTTTAAATTAATGATGTCAAAATAACCGCTTTTTGATTTTTTTCCTGCTATTTTTTCTTGTTAATTAATAATTTTTTTATGCTTTAGTTTTGAATTTATATTTTTGACATGTAAATAGCGAAATATATATAATAATAATTACGAAAATAATAATTACTAAATTCAAATAATATATCTAAAAAATAGTTTATAAGTGAAAAAGAATTAGTTGCTTTAGTCAAACGTAAAATTAAAAAGGGGACTAATTTAGATATTATCAAAACAAAAAAAATTTGGAAATAAAGAATTTCAATCGATTTATCCAAACGCAATAATTTTTTTTAAGTTAAAAAAAATTAAGTTTCTTTATCCAAATAAGAAAAAATTAAAAGAAAAAAAATCATTTAAAGCACTTAAAAGTTAAAAAATTTTAATCTAATTTTTTTTTTTTCATCATTGGTTTCTCCATTCACTCAACACTATCCATTTACCAATGATATAAGTAAGCCATAACATGCAAAGGTAAATTATTTTGATTCTTACCAGAATTCGCAGCCTTAATGTGAAAAGGACATTGTTTAGGTGGCATATTTCATTACATGGACTTTCCTCAAGAACATGATTGGCCAATACAAATCCATGTAAGCTTCAAATGCGTCATCAGCACCAAAATCACACCCACTCAAGTTGTTCTTTTTGACCAGCACAAACTTAACTTCCAAACCTACCCACTTAACTTTTCCTCACCCAAACGCAAGAGACATACATCACAACACAACACAAAACTGAATTTGACAAGATCTGAGACAGTGTCTGATTCCAGGGTCAACCTTGGCTAATGGGTCGGAGCACAATGGAGCTTGGAAGTGGAGTGTCTCTGGTGGCGTTGTTCTTATGCTTAACCACTTACTTTTGTGTGGTCCCACCTGCAGAGGCAGTGTGGTTTACAATCCCCAGTACGGGGACCAAGTGCATGTCCGAGGAAATCCAAAAAAACGTGGTTGTTTTAGCCGATTACTATGTTATCACCGAAGAGGGTCCCAAGCTCAACACAGTTTCTGTCAAGGTATGCTTCTTAATCTTCAAATTCATATATGTTGTTGATCTATCTGGTTGATTGATTTTGAATTGCATTGCTGGCTACTTTTGTTGTTGTTTGATTTGTTGTGAAAATTCATGTTGGTAATTTTTGTTTATGAAATCATGTTTTCGGTACAAAGCATCAATTGACTCTGCATGGGTAAGATCTATAGAAAACCTCATTGGGCATTTTTAGTGTGGTTTCCCTCCCAATCACATTATTTTCATCCATAAGATACGAACTTTTGACCTTGGTCAAGAGAACTGAGTCCATAGCCACTTGGACCTTCCTCTTCTTGATTCATGTTGGTCAATTTGATTGCCGGTGATAAGTGTTTTCACAATTTATAAAATGAAAATTAAGCTTTGTTTACGGAGAAATCTGCTTAATTTTCTGCGTTAAGACAGTCATAGTGGTGAGAGATTACCGTAGTTCCGTTCCAACTAATCTCTACATGATACTTGGTCTGATATAGTTAATTTGTTCCGTAAATTGAAAAACTCAATAATATGTTAACTTAAAGATTGATTAGTGGTATATAAGTATGCGCTATTTTTTCACTAGCAGGGTTTCAATCAAATGAACCAAGGTCAATGATGAATAAGGGGTGCTTGTTTTTAATTTTCACTGGTTTCTGTCCAAGTCCCCTGTTGTAGATTTGAGAATTGTGACCTATATTTTTTTTTATTTTTTTTTTTATTTCTATAGTTGTGATTGTGAAATAAAGATATTGGGTTAAGGTGTGAGTGGAAGTATAGTATTAAGGGATTCATGTTGATCATTTGTTATAATTTGATTTGTTTATTTTACCAGGTAACATCCCCTTATGGGAATACTCTTCATCATAATGAAAATGCTACACAAGGTCAATTTGCATTCACAACAGAGGAGAGTGGGACCTACGTTGCCTGCTTTTGGATGGATAGTAAACATCAAGAGGAAGCAACTTTGAGCCTTGAATGGAAAACTGGAATTGCTGCCAAAGATTGGGAGTCTGTTGCTAAGAAAGATAAGATCGAGGTAAACCAATGAATTTCATTTTCACTTTCTGTCATTGCCTTTGTCATTTATATATAATAGCTTAATATGCACCACTAGTATAAGAGTTTTTATGCTGTCAATTGATTAAAAACTGTTGTTAAAATAACTTTTATGATAGTTATTATAAGATTCAAGTACCCTTTGTTCCTAGAATTGCGACAACCTTTATTTTCTATAGTATAGAACTACTCATTTTAATACATGTGGTTGCAATATGCTTTACACTTTTGGTCCTTGCAATCAAATTGTGTCACAGCCCTGTCTTCGCTCAATAAATTTTGACATCATCTTTAACTCAACCTTAGTGGAACATTTCATAACCAGTGGAGAGAAAAAAAATGGGAAAATCTTCACTACTGGGCCATGAACCAACAACACAAGAGAATTTGATACCACCTTCAATCAAAATCCATAAGACTATAGGTTTATGAGTTTTTTCTCTCTTATATGTTACTTGTCCATTTCTGTATAATGTAAAACTTCAACTTACACTTATTTCAAGAGAAAACAAGTTGCTCTCTCAACCACTTATGAACACTGGTAAAGTCAACCACTACGTCCCTACATGTGAGCACAGGGTGCCTGAGCTTGCTTCTCCAATTTTCATAATTTCATTCATGTTTCTTCAAATGGTGGTAGTCAAAATTTGATGGTAAAGACCATAGAGGTAAAAAATGTAACATAAGGAAAAGTTGTCAAAACTCTAAAGACCAAAAGGAAAATGAAACTTTTTTATAATAAATTCATTATACATTATAGTTTGTGGTTCAATAATAGTATAAAAAAAGTTTTATTTACCAGTGCATATGTTATTTACTCTCTATATAAATGAAATTGTTACATGTTTGTGTTTTATTTTAAATTATTATTAATTAATTAGTTAATTGTTTTCTCTGTATTGGTTCAAGGGTGTTGAACTCGAGCTCAGGAAACTTGAAGGAGCAGTAGAAGCCATCCACGGTTATCTAATTTATATGAAGGATAAGTAAATATGCTATCCCCCTTACATTTTGTTTGATTCATATTTGATTACCAGGGTTCTATAATTCTTAGTTTCTCACTGTTAATGTTTGGCATTTACAAAGTCAGCCTCTTTGTAGTTATAAAGTGAGATACTAGAGTTTCAACCACTAAATATATGAATCAACTGCAATTAACTAAAGGGTCTGTTGTTTGTACTAACAAGAAGTGTCTCTTGTGTGTTTAGCCCTTTACAGTAACTGCTATCTGCTACCATTATGCTTGATTATTAGTTCATTTCAGAATTTTTTTTTTCTTGAACTTTGTTGCAGGGAAGCAAGGATGAGAGAAGTCAGTGAAACAACAAATGGAAGAGTCGCTTGGTATAGCATCATGTCTCTTAGTATCTGCGTTTTGGTTTCTTTATTACAAGTGTGGTACCTGAAGCGCTATTTTCTGAAGAAGAAACTCATATAGATGCTGCTTTCATATGAGACTTCACATCACAATATTTTTACTCAACATTTGGATAGTCTAGGATGAATTTTATGTTGTACAGATTTTCATTTGTTGATACATATTATGTATCATTAGGGTTGCCCCTGCAAAGGAATATGTGCTGTTACATTGCAATTTTACATAGATATGCTGATATGCATGATTGAAGAGCTGGCTATTAGGGGCTAATTAAAACATAACTATGATTTTTTTTTTTTTTTAATAAAGCATCATCAGCTATATCTGCTACATTAATCTCTTTAATGTGGCTTCTCATATGCCATTTACAAATAGCATGCATAGTTTCAAAATTTGTTGTAAGTGGATAGCTTGATATGAAGAAGTGATGGACTTGAGTTTAAGTCAATAGCTGAAGTAGAAAGATATATTGTGTAGTGTTTCATCTTCAAACTAAACAGATGTGGAAATGAAAGAGTTAGATAACATGCAATGGTCAAAGTAACTTTGTGGAGAAAATATTAATAATTCCTGAATATTTTATTATTATTACTATTATTATTATTGATATTATTATAATTATTATTATTCTTATTATTATCGATATTATTATAATTATTTTATTTTTTATTATTAGTATTAATACTATATTATTATTATTAATATTATTTTATTATTATTACTATTATTATAATTATTATTAAAATTATTATTATTATTATTATTATTATCTGTGACCGAATTTTTGATCGAATCTGTGACCGATTTTTGTGAACGAATCTGTGATCGATTTTGTGACCGAATCTGTGACCGATTCTGTGACCGAATCTGTGACTGAATCTGTGATCAATTCTGTGACTGATTCTGTGACCGATTTTTTTGGTCACTGATTCGGTCACGGATAGTGACCGATTTTTTTGGTCACCGATAGTTACCGATTTTTCGGTCACTAATTTCGGTCACGATTTAGCAATTTTCTAGTAGTAGGTGTTTTATAAGGTCAGAACCAGTATTAAGGCACAAAGGTCATTAAAATTATCATATTTGAGTGAATGAAAGCGTAATTAATGCTGAATATGAGTCTAATTGAATAAGTTAAAATGTTAATTTGCAAAAATGGTTCTTATGAACACATCTGATTTTAGTTGTCAAAAGTCTAACTAAAGTGTCCTCTCGTTAAGGCATGAGTAACCACTGCGGTATTTCAAGATCAAAACTAGTATTAAGGCACAAAAGTCATTAAAATGAACATATTTGTGGCACATAATGAAAGTGTTTTGGGTCTAATTGAATAAGAACTTAATTTGCTATAATAATCCTTATGAACACCTATGAATTTAATCGCCAAAAGTCCAACAAAGGTGTCCCCTTGTCAAGGCATGGGTAACTACTGAGGTATTCTGAGGTCACAACCAGTGGTAAGACACAGAGGTCATTAAAATGAACATATTTGTGACACATAATGAAAGCGTTATTAATCCTGAATATGAGTCTAATTGAATAAGTTAAGAACTTAATTTTCTATAATGGTCCTAATGAACACGTTTGAGTTCAGTCGCCAAAAGTAAAACTAAGGTGTCTACTCGTTAAGATATGGGTAACCACTGGGGTATTCTAAGGTCATAACCAGTATTAAGGAACAAAGGTCATTTAAATGAACATATTTGGGTGAATGAAAGTGTTATTAATCCTAAATATGGATCTAATTGAATAAGTTAAGAACTTAATTTGCGAAAATGATCGTTATGAAGATGTCTAAGTTTAGTTGTCACAAGTCCAACTAAGGTGTCTCCTCGTTAAGGCACGAATAACCACTGGAGTTTTCTAAGGTCACAACCAGTTTTTATGTACACAGTTTAGTAAATTAAGCTTGTTATCGAATTATGTACGAAATAAATGAGGTTAGCAACATTGGAATGATTTTTACAAGCATAATCATTAACAACGTTTGAAAAATAACATATAGGTGATAACTAATGTTCTGAACACACTTCATGAAGATTACTGAAGAACATAATTATATAACATATAAATATGAAGTTCAAGTGTTGATAGTGATAAATTAAGCCTATCCTACTTTGTTGAGTCCTCCAATCCATGAGTTAATCATCCATCAATTGTGACTGTCAGGATGGGTTACATTAAAGAAATGACGGTACTTTGCACAAAGAGGTTTAAAAAACAACATAATATTCATTGTTATATTAAATGTTAGTTTTGTGTTTAAGGGAGGCCAATACGCGAAAATGAATAATAGTTGTTTCTATACCAATGTCTGGGTTTAGGTGAATGACTGGTTGTGAAACACGAAATAATTCCTCAGTTGGTAGACTTATATCGAACCTGAACACCTTAACGATGTTATTTATGGTAATATTCAAATAGAATATGCGTTGGTTGGGAGTGAAGACTACATAAACATGAGTGAAAATTGTAAATCACATAGGATGGAGACCCCAATAAATGGGAAAGGCAAATCACTCACATTCTTTAGTAGTAACACAGATCCGACTTGGATGTCATTTCCAAATTCAGGGTCCTTCAAGACTTTTCGATGAACACTGGCCTTAGTAGTTCTTGTGGGGTCCTGTAATGTAAAACATTGTAATTGCATTGTTGTGTGTTTGACTGGGTCTGTAAATGAATGTATCCTTATCAAAATCTCCTTACCTTAACTGTGATTGACATGTCTCCAAGGCCATTTGGCTCACAAGATTTCACAACACAGGGGACCAATGCCAGGCGAGAAGAACTTTCCTTGGTTGCCAACATTTTCATGTGATACAGTGTCAACATTATGTAGACTCATTAACCTTTTAAAAGAAAGTGAAACATCATAATGAAGTCTACAATATAATCTGTCTTTTGTTTGAAAATATTTTACCATGAAAGTCGATAAATTTTTGTGCCCATTCCCATGTATAGGTACTGCAATCTTGGTTATGAGATGCCTCGGCGATGCACTTCAGAACACTACAAGAAAACACGGCGGTAGCTACAGGAAGGATTCATGGGAAGAGGAGCCCATGAAAAAAGCTTGAGCAAAACCCACGCTGAAATAAAACAACACACACAACATGTAAAAAAAAATTGAAAATAAAAATTAAAACAAAAATGTGGGTCCAGCCCACGCACGATCCACGCATAGAAAAAGATTTACAATTAAATAAATATAGACAGCGTGGGCCTAACCCACGCAAAATTCGAAAAAAAATTAAAAAGCGAAATAAAATGATGCAGCAGTGAAACCCACACATAAGAATATTTAAATAATTAATTAATTATAAGATGCGTGGCCTTAACCCACACATAATGAAAAATAAAATTAAAAAAAATTAAATGAAACGTGCGTTTGGCCCACGCATAAAAAAAGTAAAAAAAAAGTAAAATTAGCGTGGGTTTGACCCACGCAAGAGTGAAAAAAATTTAAAAGAAATAATTTTTTATAGACGACAAAAATAAAATATTTAATTTATAATTAAAAAATAATATAGTTAATTTTTTTAATTTATATTAATAATTGTAGTTTTTTAGTGAATTTAATAATAGAAAAAAATATAAAATGTATGTATGTATGAAAATTAAATTATTTTATATAAAATTCTTTATAAAAATGTTTAATTTTGAAAAAATAAATTGTTAAAAAATTGAAAAAGAATACTAAAATTATAATAGAAAAAATTTGTAAATAAAATAATAAGTTAAAAAGTAAATGTGAACTATGTAATTAAATTGGGTTTAAGAACAACAATTAGACTTTAGGCCTAATAATACTTTAATAAATTTAACTTAAGAGTGTTAATTAAGTTTGAGACTTATTAGGAAGTATTAATATCATATAGGATTGTGTAGTATATGTGATTACTTGTGTAGTTAAATTAGGCTTAAGAAGAAC
>Ga0099824_1000050_pt1 | contig 75501 bp, 35 predicted proteins | sample SiratrowhiteBW_FD_76837 | JGI IMG/M metagenome (GOLD analysis project Ga0099824, IMG submission 76837) | Root nodule microbial communities of legume samples collected from California, USA - Siratro white BW | ecosystem: Host-associated > Plants > Roots > Nodule | place: USA: California... | reverse complement strand
AATATATATATATATATATATATATATATATATATATATATATATATATATATATATAACAACTCAGTGTAAATAACATACCCATCAATTTATAAATAAATTTAATAATTTAAACGTATGCATTAAATCCTCTCTAGATAAGAAAAAAAAAAGTTATATTGGATAAAAATATTTAGAGTTATTTTCTAACGAAAATATTTCAACATTAGGCTTTTATATATATTCTTAACATCTATATATTTCAAATTATGATTTTCGTTTTTAAATTAAAAATTACAATTAGAACAATTTTGTATCGCGATCTAAATCGTTTATTATAAATCTAAAAAAATAATGTTTATTTTAAAAATATTAATTTCCTATGGATGTTTATTGTAATATATTTATATATTCAAAACCCATAATTTGTTTTAAAATTTAAGTATATGGAATGAAAAAACAGTTTTTTGGGTAAAAGATTAATATCATTGACTTTGTGAAGCTTTTCATTACATGTATTTTTTTAGCCAATTCATTTTTGCCAAAAAATTAATATAAAAGGTTTGTTTTAAACTTTGCATTGACTTGTGTTTAGCTTTAGCTTTGGTAATAGATAGGCCTAAACCCAATACTTGTTTTTAATTTGAATTTATCAGCACAGTTTATTACTATTTCCACTCCCTAATTTTGCTAAGTTCTTCTCAACTTTTTGAATACCTTTTTTTTTTTCACGAAGAAAAGCACGTCGAATAAATCGTGTTTATTTTGCGTTAGGAGTTTGATTTCTCAGTAACATAAACACAACGCGCATAACGTGCATACTTGTTTTTGTATAATTATTATTAAAATATATAATTTATATTCTAATTAATTTAGTTTCAATTAAAAGATATTTTTAAAATAAAACATTCAGAACTAATTACATGAAAAAAAAATCAGTATGTACTACTTTTGAAGCTTAAATGTAAGAAAAAATACCTAATTTCACGCCAATTAAATTTTTTTATGAGTTATATTTAGATTTTGTATTTCATAAAAAAAATATTTTTTCTGAATTGCCTTTAATTATATTTATTGAAGATGATAATATTTTTCTGTTTTTATTTTTTTTTTATGAAAATTAACTCGATGGAAACATATGTGCATTATTTATGAAAAATGTATTTTGATTACGCATTGCAAAGTAACACTGTGTAAGAATAAAACGTTTTGGTTGCAATAATATACAACAAAAGTGTGGATATGGAATAGCAAAGCCCGTAACCTACAACTAAGGCCCAAATCTATACGAATCATTATTATACATGGGCCAACTGGACCCATATATTTTCAACCCTTTATTTAATTCATTAAGTCTCCATTTTTATTTCTATAACATACAAATATTTTAAATAGCTAACTATCCAGGATAGATTAAATTTGTGCAATTTCATCAACCAAATTTATAAAAAAAAAACAAAAAGTTAAATTGAGTTGAATTTCTGCCTTTTTTATTACATTTAATTTAACTCAACTTATTCTTGATTAGACTGAATTGAGTTAGTGAATTGGTTGCAAGTTTTATTTATTTTTCTCTAAAATTAGAATATTATTTTTATTTTTTTTTATTTTTTAAAATTATATGACTTAACCTTTAAAATTTAATATTTCAAAAACACATGGTTAATAAAATGATTCAGTAAATTGAATATTAGTAATATTGCTATTGTTATTTAATAATTTTGGTCAGATTTTGTTTGATCTAAAATTCAACTTACCAAACCTTTTATCCATTTCGTAGAAGATTGAATTAAATTATATTGAGTTTGGTTGGATCAAATTGTAAGAAAAACCCATTCTAATATATTTTTCTTGGATTGACTGTTGAGTTATTCTTTCCAATAAATATCCCCAATATATTCTGAATGTGGTTTATATATTTTTTATCATAATTTAACATGCATGTGTTTTATTGTTTAAGTATTGTTTGGTGGTTTTTTTATGATAGGATATGACATGGCGTAAGGTAAAAACAAAATAAAAATTAGTTGATGAAAGGTTCAAGACTTAAGAAAAATAAAGAAGAAATATTTTATGTTTCTAACAACATAGTTGGATTGAAGGTTTTAAGAGATAAAAAACTTGATTAGAGTGTTTGATCTTATTATTATGTTGCATTTTGAATTTAGATTTTTGATTTAAAATGTGTTGTAAGTGGCTCTTTAATATTTGGTTTGAGTTTGATTAAGTTATAAAATATGTGGAAGTATTTGAGTTTTTAAAAAGTTATATTTTAATAGATTAAAATATGTTTTAATTTGTTAAAATGTTAGTATTTTTGTTGGATTTGTATGGAAGAGTGTTTTAATTTATTTAAAGCACAAATTAATTTATAAGAATAACTAGAAACTTGAAACTTGAAATCTTATAACTGGCTTTGTTTTAATATATTGAAAAGTCGTTTTAAATAATCAAAATTACTTAAAATGTAAATTTTAGTGATCTAAAAAGATTAAAATCTCATTTTTAACAAATTAAACTATCATATTTAAACAAAATAAAAGTTTTTATAAACATTAGCAAATTAAATTACATTAGTTCCACTGTTTAAGAAATAATATTAAAAATTTTAATCGTTTTTATAAAAAATGAGACATCTTTCTTTACTATATTTTTGTGTTTATTATTTTTTAATTTCTTTGGTATTATTAATTTTGATTAAGATGGTTAAAAATGTTACTTTTAATAGATGACAATAATAAATGGTAGAAAAATGTGGAGAATACAATAATGGTTATGATGATAAATAAGGTAATAATAATAACCACGACAACATGAGAACGACAATGACAACAATAATAACATAGACACAACACCAATAACAATAAAAACCACAATCATAAGGATAAGTAATGACAATCACACTAACAACAACAACAATACAACCACACTAACAACAACAACAATGACAACTATAATAACAATAACAACAATCACAATAGCAACAATAATAAGGATAATAATAATAACAACAACAACAATCACAATTATAAATAACAATAAAAACAACAACAATAACAAAATAAAATTGTAAGTATAATATAAAGCTATAATAAATATAGTATATAAAACACAATAGCATAATAAAAGTTGTAACATAAATAACATTGACAATAATAAATAAATAAATAATTAATATTATATATTGAACCCTCTAATATGTTTAGCATCACATTATACTTCTAAAGATTAATTAATATAATTGTTTTATAATTTATTATTTGAAAAGTAGTAATTACATCATACTTCCTCTAGGTTTTTGTTCGCCACTCCAAAACAAAACAAAATATTCGCAGTTAGATAGAAGAAAAACGAATTTGAAGTAAAGCGTAAAAGAATAACCTTTTAAACTAGGGAAGAGTTGAAGGAAATGCCAGTTGAATCCAACTTCGAAGAGAGAGACTAAATACTAATAAGAAATGTAGCTAACCTTAGTCACGTATACCCATTTTAATATCATTAATAATACAGTTAAACCCACCACAAAAGATATTTTTAACCCTAAAAAGGTAATTTTGTCGACATTAATTTAATAAATAAAATAAAAGACAAGAAAAATAATTATGTTGACATTAATTTGATAATATTATTATTAGAATTTAAGGTTGATATAGTAGTTCAGAATTTCCATAAGGTTGAGAAAAGTCATTCACGATGCTTGAATCAGATGGTGTGAAAAGTAAAAGTTAAAACGAAAAGGGTAAATTGCTTCAGCAACAAGGGAACTTAATGACGTTGAACCCGGAATTTGGTCAAAAGGTAGTAACTTTTAACACATTTTGTTTTGTTTTTCATACTACAATTTTACCCCACATGTTCCTTAAACTTAAAATCCTGTTCTTCAAATTACGTTAATACCTAGCTGGAGACAAGTAACATACAAAATATATATATATATATATATATATATATATATATATATATATATATATATATATATAAAAAAAAATATATATTATATATATATATAGATAAATATTTATATAAAAAAAAAAAAAAAAAAAAATATATATATATATATATATATATATATATATATATATATATATATATATATAAAAGAAAGAATATAAATTGTATAGTTTTAGAGAGATAATTGCTTATAAAAAAATAAGAATAAAATTAGTTATTTAACTTACATATTCATTCTTTATGTAATTTTTACTTATTTTATCTAAAGGTATTAGAATAGCTTTTAAAGTAAATTATTCAACTTTCATCAACTAATTAAGTATATCATTTGATTTGATCCATGTTCCTGCCGTAAACTCTTAGTAGTTCTGTAACCTGTACTCTAGATTATTTTTTTGTTTTAACAAATAATATCTATCGAAACTTGTTAAGTATATATTAAGTTTTGTATAAATATTTTTTCACTTAATTATGATAGAATTAATATAAGTGACAAACTCTCCTTTTAGATATTTAAGACAATTGAAGGTTCAAAACTTTAATTCATTTTTTATACTGCATAAATTATCATCAGTTTTTCTATGTCAAATTTTATATGTGGCCACTTTTAATAAACTTTATTTTTTGATTTTTTTTATTTATAATATGCAAACTTAATGTTTTATTCAAAATAACCGAGTTGATTATCACAAACTTAGTGTCTTATTTGAAATAATTGTGTTGAATATCACAAGTAGAACACTTTCATATTTATTTATTCATGTATTCACTAGTATTTATTAATAAAAAAAATAGTTTAATATAACTTGGGTAAACTTTGTAACAATTTATAGCAATTTAATGAAAGGGATGAATTTTTAAAGCATCTCTTTCCAAATATTCTATTTCAAGAAAATGATTAAATTGTATTAAGGATTTGTTATGATATGAAACTCATTAAGAATATTCAGTCTATTTTTAGAGATATTGTGAAATTTTTAAGTCAAAAATAAGAAAGAATATTTGTAAAAACACTGATGAGCAAGTTAATTTTAAATATAAGTGAGGAATGATAGAAACAATAGTCATACATGTATTATAAAAATGATATTGAGTCAATTTACTATTCGTTAGAACTAAAATATCAAGTCTTATATAATAACATGGATTTGTACTTAATCTTGATAAGCATGTTTATTGGGTTTGTTACACCAGTAAGATAATAAACTTAGTTGGTTTATCTCTGACTTGTTAGGAATGACATCAAATCGATTTCAAGTAATAAAATTATAGTAATAAAATTATTTTAGACATTCAGTAAATTTTCAATTACACAAAATTTAAAATTGAGTATTATAATTTATGTTTAGAATGAAGAAAATAAAATGAAAAAGAAAAAACCAACATTTAGGACATGATTAAAAGAGGTGGATTGACCAAAAAACTGAGGCCTACATTGGCCTGCTAGTTCATGCACTTAATCATCCTTGCTAAGCTAACCAAAGCCAAAGAAGATCCATTGTTTCACAAACTATATGCCCCAACACCATAATTATCTCAAATCCGTTAATCACAAAATAAAACATTTGGTGAAACATAACAAAGATGACTATATGTTTTGGTGGAGGAATGAGCATGTCCTCATGTGTGTCCCTCACATTCACCAATGACCCTAGTGGGTCCTCATCACTCATCCTTTTGCATGTATCAAAAGTTAAATATGGTTAAGAAATTTTTCTAAAGGGTTGTCCTTTTGCTTATAAAAAGGAAAAAGCATTACAAGGAGAGTTTTAGAAACCTCAAGAATGTTAATCTAATGTTTTTGTTTCTCTCTTTGAGCTGTGAGACTTTTTTTTTTTTTCTTTTATCACATCTTAGACCCTTTGCAAAGAATGAAAAAGTATAAAGTTGATATTTTATGATACTTTAGTACACAGGCTTTAATATTTATTTGAACAATGTAGGTGGTTTTGTGATGGGGTGGAGGATTCCTCCAACAATGGTTTAAACGGTCCAAGTATGTTGTCGTTTCTATGTTGGACAGCAATAATGGGATTGTTTCCATAATGAAGTTGCTTTGTGGAAATTAGAATAATAATGGACTCTGTACAATTCCACCATTCAAGTTCCAGGACCCACTTATTCAGAATTTCAGACATTCAAACTATTTTCACTCTAAATTATGAAAATTAATACACATAACTAAGAATAAAACCTTTATCAACAACGGATTTAGAAACGGTTCAGTTAATTATCAGATTCGTATCACACTTTATTAATAGTCAATTTTGATGTTCATTTCAAGAATCCAAAAGCAAGAAGGGGAGAATCTAAGGTAACGAATCATATCCTATAATCTTATGTTATAGATACGGGAATATTGTTGTTTGTACTAAAATCTTGTGTACTATTTCAACTAATTTTAACGATACACAATTTCTTTTCAGATTAAGATATTGTTGAGGGCAATGGATTACATTTTGAAAAACTATAATTTGTATAATTTTTAAGATAATTAGTTTCAAACTAACTCATGTTTATCACGCATCATAGTTTATAATTATAAGAATTATGCTTTCCCATTTTTTAAACATTATGAGAGATTAAATAGAAGGCTTTGAATTATTAAATATTTAAATGATGAAATTTGAAGATATAATTAAAACGATATAATAAAAAATATATAATTTTGCATTCTCAACAGATAAGGAATGTTTTGAAATTTTTGTAATGAGAAAACCAATAAAACCGAAATTGATACTTTCAAGCTAGAAAAGTCACGTATGAAGTAAATAAATTAGGTTAAGCTTTAAAATTTGCGAAATAAATCAGGCATGTTTAAGGAACACCTTAGCTTAACCTAGTCTATTTCCTCTAACATCAAATATCAAATTTTGAAAAACTACACGTATAACTTTACCAAAAAAAACATGTTATAGAATTTGGTGCTCACCAATAAATTTTCTTCTTTTCATAAAATTGCTTATACAACTACACATGACATTATTAACAAGATAAACCTAAATAGAAAGCATCGTGTCGCATATTACCACAACGAATAATCTTCTCACTGTTTTACTGTTGATGAACCACACGTGGACAATGAATCAAGTGATGTAAAAAATTTGTCATCAAAATTACTCATCATATGAATATGAATGAGTATTCTCATGGCCATCTTCACTATTCACCACGCTACATCTTTATACATAAAATAAAATTAATTTAAGAAATAAAAATAGATAAATAAATTTAGGAAATAAGAAAAATTAATTTAAGAAATATTCTTACGGACCTCGGGTTATAATAATATCTCTTCAATATAACTTTTTTCTCGGTTTTAGGTCTTCTATTAGGGAAAAGTACTTGCTAAATGTATTTCAATACTAAAGTCACTTCTTGGTTATTAGAGTTATCATATAATAGGAGTTCAAAAAATAAAATGTATATCATCATTATTTTTTTTATTATTTATAATGATAATTGATCTGACACGTAATAATTAATTCTGCTTTTTGTCAAAAAAAACTTAAACCACATAAAAGTACTGTTATATGTGGAGAGTGTGAAATTTGAGATAAATAATAAGAACTCGTCGGTCATGTGTTGTGTTTTATGTGAGCGTCAATTTTATGAAAATCGAAAATTCTCTTGATCGTATAGTACAATAAATAAAAATAAATAAATTAATTTAAGAAATAAGAGAAAAAATAAAAAAAAATATAGGACCCTGAAATTGAAAGTTTTGGTACGTCGACAATAATACTGTGCAGAAGTGAAATCTAATTGAGTGTAAGTATGTTTGAAGTTGTGTTGAGAGTGAGGGACAAGTGAATCCTTGGAAGGGTATCTGTTTGTTAAGTATGAAGAAAGTATTGATATCAACCCACCCATTCTTATAGGTGTGCAAGTTTCATAGGCCTCAGTGTTAAGATGTCAACTTCAATCACATTCAACAACAAGTCAATAAAGTAATCCATGTGTGAACTTTCTAGTTCTGCAAATTAGTTTTCAAAAATTGCTACAGGTGCTTTTAAGTATATTCATTAACAAATCAATCAATGTTTTTTATTAAAAGTTATAATGTTATGGATGTTATTTTTTTTAAGAAGTACCCTCTAATAAAAATATAATACTTCATTTGAAATATTAAAGAGTAATTTGAAATAGAAGAAGAGTATGGAAGGAAAGAGAAAAGTAACTTGAGTCCCACACACAGTTTTCATTCCATAGTTGCCAAGAAATTGTAGTCTTTTAGCTTTCCTATGCTAAATGATTAATTTATCTTTATTTCAATTATACCATAAATGTATAAATGTCATAAAAATATAAACATCATTTAGCACATAAATACTGTCTTTTAAATTATACACAGTATTCATTATCTAACTATAATAATTTACTTTTTCAGTCTTTAACTTTATAAAACATTTTTAAGTTTCACTCATTTTAGCTGTAATGCTAACGTAAAAATATATTAAAAAATAACTAAATTTAATCAAATATAAAAATATTTTACAAAGTAAAATTTTGTAAATTAAATAAATATTACTGATAAGGTTACAATAAAAGTGCTGACTTCATCCTCATTCAAAATTCTTGCATTTTTTATTTTGAATTTTCTTAAATAAAATAAATATACATAAATTTTTTATTCTCTCTTCTATATTTATATTTACTTATTTTTCTAATTGTCATTTTTTAACTTAAATATACTTTAAATCCTGATCGTCATTGCCGTGTGAATTTAAATTCCTATTTTCTTTCTTGAACTTAATTTCTTGTTATTTAATTATACAATCTTAATTTATTTGTTAACTTTATATGCATTGTTTAACAAAAATGCGACATAATACAATAAGAGAGTATTATCTCAACATAAATATTTTGAGTTCACAGTGTAATAAAGTATCACATAATATTTTTTTTAAAATTATTTGTCAAGTTAAAGGATAAATCAGAATAATATTATTAATAATAAAAGTAATAATTTAAAATGAGGAAATCAAATTCACCAAAGTTTATAATATTAAACGTAATTAATTATTTTCTTTTTATATATCATAACATTATTTAAACAAATAGCGGAGTTTGGTAAATTTATTCTCATTTTGTTTTTACCGTTCTTCCACTTTAATGAAAAACACAAAACGTTGGTTAAAAAAATTGTCTATTGTGTAAGAAAAGTGTTTGTAAAAATGATTTTGTATGAAATTAAATTTGATTAAAATTAATCTTAATTGATGCATTTTATGTTTAACTTTTAAACAGTTAGAAAATTGAAAAAAAAAACTAATTAAATATGCTTTCATTTAAAACCAATTTTAGATTTAGAACAAGTTTTTCATGTAAGATAAAATTGCAAAATATATAAAAAATCACATTAATTAATATTTTAACATGATTAGTTATATTTAATGCTTTGATTATGAAATTTGAAATATTAATTCTGAATAAATTAATTTTATAAATTAATTGAAATATTATTAAGAATTTTATAATTTTTAATTGAATAATTAATTCACATTATTAAGAATTATATATATTTTTAATTAATTAATGTATATTACATATTTTAGTTATTTATATTTAGATGCATTTAATACCAGTAATATAGCTCAATAAGTTCATTAATATATTAATAGAAAACTGTTAATAAGTGAATTGTAATTTAATCTATATCAATGATTTAGTCTACTAGGTGATAATGAATCATTAATAGGTTCCCAACTATATGGCATTATCTCCAATACATTCAATTAAAACACAACTTACTCTTCTCCCTTTCTGAATGGATAAAAAAAACTTCCACGGTGATTTCCTTAAGAAAATCACAAAAGCAATTTTTCAATATCAATTTTGCTATGTTTTCTTTCTGTATACTTTCATATTTTTTTTTTCGTTCTTCATGGATACAAGTATTTTTTTCTCAATATTCTGATAAAATATATTTAGTATTTATTTCGTATTTTATAAAATTTAATTAAAATATCCAACAAAATGTCTTATATGTTGAAGCATACTATACTAAATTTATAAAGTTTCCCAATACATGGATTATAAACCTTCACTAGCCATAAATTAAAACCTTTTAGGAAACAAATAAAATAAATAATTAAATAATAAAGATTAAAACCTTTAATTAGGAAAGGAAACAAATTAAATAAAAAAAGCCAATTAAACCTAATTTCTCTATTCTTAACTTTAGTTTCTAAATATTCTATTGAAGGAACTTTTTTTTGAAGGATGAAAATTGAAAAAAGAGGGTAAACGGAAAAAGTGAAATCCGACAACATTATGATGTGGGACATAGTGAAGTGCGAAGTCATGTCTCCCTCTTCCACTGGCACAGCATAGCATTGGCATGCCAAAAAGCAAGTGTTCCCTACGTTCCAAACCTTCATCATCGCTTCTAAATCACCCCTTTCATTTCATCACACAATCCGTATATATATCCTACCCTTCACCCTCTCCCTTTTCCCACCACCTTTCTCTTTCCACTCACACTCCTATGCTTCTGCTATCTTCTCCATCATCCCAACCATTTCACTTCTCACACCACTTGGAATGTGACACATATATTGGTGAGTGAGGCAGGGAGGGAGCACGTGCAACGAGTCTGTATCTTCACTTTTTTACAATCTCTTCTGTTTCGGCTTAATGTCTTCCATGGCTGTTGGAGCAATGTTCCAGAAACTGACGACAGTGATGACCTCTGATCATGCTTCAGTTGTCTCTATGAACATTTTTGTTGCCCTTCTCAGTGCTTGCATCATCATCGGTCATCTGTTGGAGGAGAACCGATGGATCAATGAATCCATCACTGCCCTTCTCATTGTCAGATTCTTAATCCACCTACTACTCTCAATACTTGCGTTTTATTGTAGCTATCAACATCAAGAAGATGAGTTTTTAGAAAAAGTACCATTTTTCTTTGGCAGGGTCTTTGTACTGGGGTCTCTATACTGCTTACTAGTGGAGGAAAAAGCTCTCATATACTAGTCTTCAGTGAAGATCTTTTCTTCATTTACCTTCTCCCACCCATCATTTTCAATGCCGGGTTGGTTCAGTTCACTACTCTTTTTTACATTTTTCTTTCTTTTCTTTATTCAGCTTTTAATTGCATGCTGAACTGCATAATGCAAGCTTCATTTTAGTTTAGGAAACCAATAGATGTTTCACTGAACTAATGATTTAATCTGAGTGAATTTGATTAAATGACTCACTTCAATTTCAATTGCTCTTTTATTCTTGAACCGTTCCAGGTTTCAGGTGAAGAAGAAACAATTTTTCCGCAATTTTATGACTATTATGCTCTTTGGTGCAGTTGGTACTTTGATATCATTCTGCATCATATCACTGGGTAATTGAAGTCATCAACCAATTCTTCTTTTATGATAAATTGCATTACAAAGTAATATCAAATCATATTTGGTTGTCACCCCTTTGTGTCCAATTTGTTTACAAGGCTTATTTATTTTGAATAGGTGCCATACATTTTTTTCAGAAGTTGGACATTGGTTCCCTCAAGATTGGAGATTTTCTAGGTGTGCTTAAATTACCTCCTTCCTTTGCACTAATTTGTTGGAATTAACTGCAAACTTGAAACATTTCCTATATACTCCTATCTCTACTTACCTGAGTCAACTGAATGCAGCAATTGGAGCAATATTTTCAGCAACAGATTCAGTTTGCACGCTGCAGGTATAAATGTCTGAAGAAACACTGTAAACCTTCTTTCTTTTCCCCTTCCTATACTGAAAATGATCATGTGTATTTGGATGCTTCAGGTTCTTAATCAGGATGAGACTCCTCTACTATATAGTCTTGTCTTTGGGGAGGGGGTAGTAAATGATGCTACCTCTGTAGTGCTCTTCAAAGCAATTCAGAATTTTGACCTCTCTCACATTGACTTAAGTACAGCCTTACAGTTAATAGGAAATTTTTTATACTTATTCATTGCAAGCACTGTGTTGGGAATTTTTGTAAGTTTTCCTGTCACTTTCTAATATGTCTCTTTTGCTTTCTGTTATTGTTTGCTTGGGATCATTGGTTTTTTTTTTTCTTTTGTTTTTTTGGTTTTTTAGGCTGGATTGCTTAGTGCTTACATCATAAAAAAACTCTATTTTGGAAAGCTGATAAGGTTCATTCTAAATTCCACTAATTTGCAATTTGCTTAAGCACTGCAATGAAATATCTCATAAAATTGCTATTCTCTAATTGATTTTCGTGACAAATGTCAGGCATTCTACAGACCGTGAGGTTGCTCTCATGGTACTCATGGCATACCTTTCATACATGCTGGCTGAAGTAATATTTTTCTCTGAAACTTGTCACTTTTTAGCATAAATTATTCAAATGCTAACTAATCTATTTCTTTGGCAGCTATTTTCTTTAAGTGCCATTCTGACTGTTTTCTTCTGCGGAATTGTAATGTCTCACTACACGTGGCATAATGTGACTGAAAGTTCAAGGGTGACAACAAAGTACTTGAAATTAATTCTTCAACACATTAGACATTATTTGCAATATTGTTTCTGATTATATCACTTCACTGATTTTAATTTCCCTGTTGCAGGCATGTTTTTGCCACTTTGTCATTCATTGCTGAAATCTTCATCTTCCTTTATGTGGGGATGGATGCATTAGATATAGAAAAGTGGCGAATTGTAAGTCAAAGGTAAAAAAATTCTGGATGAAACCAAACTTCCTTGAAACTAATTTATCAAGAGTGAAATTAACATTTTGATCTCTTCATTAGCCCAAGAAAGTCCATTGGGGTCAGTTCGTTGCTGTTGGCACTTATTCTAGTGGGAAGAGCTGCATTTGTTTTCCCTTTGTCCTTCTTATCCAACTTGCTTAAGAAGTCTCAATCTGAGAAAATTGAGTTCAAGCAACAAGTATGTGGTTAATTTCCTCTACTTTCCTTATCAGAGTTTGAACCAAATATAATAGTTTGATTTCACCTAGTGCAAAAGGGTTATTTTTTTCTTTTTATTTCTGTGAGGTGTGTTGATAACAGAGGATTTTAATATTCTTGCTGTGATTTGTTTCTCAGGTAACAATTTGGTGGGCAGGTCTCATGCGTGGAGCTGTTTCTATCGCACTTGCTTACAATCAGGTGAAGGAATCAAACTTCATTGCTTTCATTCTTCATCTCTATGGCTAGAGTTGTTGAGTCTTTTTTCATTAAATAATTGCTTTTTCACATGCAGTTTACCCGGTCGGGCCATACTAAATTGCGCGAGAATGCCATCATGATCACTAGTACCATCACTGTTGTACTCTTCAGCACATTGGTTAGACACTAATCTTCTCTTGATCAGCACGGTTTGTAGTGATACCATGCCCCAAAATTTAAATTTTACTACATTGGTTGCTTGAGGAAGTTAAATTATTAATAGTCTAAAATTATTACACGGACCATACGCATAAAAGATACTGAGAACACGGATCTATATATATAATTTAAATATTTTTTATTATATATAGGATTTTTCTTTCTTTATCTGTAGTATTAATTTTCTTTAAAAATTATATTAGAACGTGTTAGAATTATCGGATATCTAATAAAATCTTTTTTGAATTGGACACTTTCTCGAGATGAGTGTAGTATGTGTGTCCTAAATAAACAAGTAATGAAATAATGGTTGTGTAGGAGTCCCCACTAGTTGAACATGAGAAAACATAGCTCTATGATGGATTTGGAGAAGTGTCATTTTCTTATAATGAAAAGGAAAGGGTTGTTTGATACGTGTGATTCCCCAATGATAACATGGAGTGTGAAAAAGCGATGAATAATGGTTTTGAAATGATGTGCAGGCGTTTGGGTTGATGACAAAGCCACTTGTGAGGGTATTGCTTCCCTCCTCTAAGCATGTGATGAGCTTGCCGTCCCCACCATCGACACCAAAATCATTCACAGTGCCACTTCTAGGCAGTGGAAGAGAGGATTCATCATGGCCCAATGGTGGCACCCCAAATGGGCCTCCTCCAACCACCTTTAGGATGCTACTAAGCTGCATTCCTACTCGTGGGGTGCACCACTATTGGCGCAAGTTTGATGATTCTGTCATGCGACCCGTGTTTGGTGGACGAGGTTTTGTGCCCTATGTTCCCGGGTCACCCCTTGAACAAAGCATTCATCAGTGGCATGGCAGTTAGAACAAACATATACATATATATATATAGACACATATAGATATACTGATGATGATTGATTATTATGTGATGGTTGGTGTGGGTGTGGTGTATGTAAAATTGGCTTGGCTTTGGTTGTGTGCACTTTTGACAATATAGTTTTACAACATTTGAAAAGAGAGGAAAAAGTCATGAAGAAAGAAAGAAGGTTGTTGGGGGAAGAATTTTTTGGTCACCCTGATTTTGCTGACATAGGGAAAGAGAAAAGGTTGTTTGGTTTTTAGTTAAGTTGTTAACTTGATGCTTGTGTGTATACATGGTATGGATCCAAAGGCCTTTAACTATAGTTTTGTGTTTGCTTGATTGTATTTAATTACTGTTACAACCAATTTTAAAGTATAGTTTGTGGGTTTTGAACTAGTAAGTTGTAACATGGGGTTTCAAAATGATAGTACCATTTTTGCTTGTAAGGCGCAGCATTTGTAAGCATGAATGTTTGAATTTGTATGTTTGTTACCCTTGGCATAACACTTCTCACAAGTGTACACAACACAGTGCGAATTGATCTACCTATATTGAGCCTCAATTTTTCATCTAGAAAGGTATAATTTAACGAAAGGAAAGAGCATCCAAGTTAGTTTGCACGCATATATAGCTGGTGTCATCAATGTCAGACTCTCATTTGATCTATTGTTGTATTTCTATGTTCTTAAGTTAATCTTAAAAAAATTTGCTTCATACTTATTAGTTGTAAAATAATATATGGTTGCAGTTTTTAATAAATATTAAATTTTATGATTTTATTAGTTTATTATTTAATATATATTGAATAACATACTTTTTCTTATTATATTTTAATTTAAAAATGAAAAGAAAGAATAAATTAATAAAAGAATTAAAATTAAAAATCGTAAAAAATAATCAAACCAAACTGCACAAATTAATTAATTTGATTTAAATTTTATTTTCTTTCAAACCAAACAAATCGCACCCCACATATTTTTATGTATGACTTAGATATATTTTTATCCAAAAATCAAACCAAACCATTCCCGTACATATTGTCAAAAGAAAATATTTATCTTTACATATGAAGCTCTTTCGATTTCTCACTGCTTGGGCTAATCTGTAGAATTGGGGATCAAATAGTGAATTATAACAACTGCGCATAAATACCTTAGTGGCAAGACCAAACTGGTTCATATAACACAGAAGTTTGTTTAACAGAAATAAATTTATTTCGTTATTTTATTAGACTAAACTACACGCGAAACAAGTGTGTTGTACTGGTTTAATCTGATATGGAAATTGTAATTTAAACATGTAAAAAATATACAAATAAATGGAAAAGGTTTTTAATAGTAAATGTGTAAATAATATTTTTAAGATCTATAACGCTGTATTTTGTTAATCTATAACGCTGTATAAAGAAAATATACCTCTTTTATGTATACAATTTCTTACAATTTTACCCTATAAGTAATTACTTTTTAAAATTCAAATAATTATCCACAATAAACAAAACACCTACACTTTAAAAAATTACTTACAATAAAATAAAAATTACTTATTTTTACCTTTACTTTTAATGAAAATATTTTTATTATTTAATAATATATTTTTGTCTCAATAATTATTATAATAATAATAAGTTTTTGGTCAAAAGAAAATTTTCAATTATAAAAAATAATTTATTTATTTGATAAATAGCATCTTTCTCTTTATTTCAAAATAACTAAATAATTTCTCTTTTATAAAATAACGACTATATATAATAATTACTCTTTGATATATATATATATATATATATATATTAGTTTTTAATAAATAAAAATTAATATATTTATTTAATAAAAGATAATTAAATAATTTCTATTTATTTTAAAATATTTTAAAAATAACAGTTACATAATTTTTTTAATACTATTACTATAAAATAATAAAATTATATATATTTTAATGTAATAAAATATGAAACATATGATCTAAAATTAATTAAGGAACAGACCAAAATATCAGAATGCTGCTTTATTATACTTGTATTAAAAAAAAAAAAGGCTTAGTTCACTTTACACCAAAATAAACAAATGAACCATCCTCTATCTCAGCCATCGTTACGGAGAAATCCATGACTTTTGAACGTCTGCTATCCTATACACGCAGTTTTCTCCCTTAAGGATGAATATAATATCCAATTACCACGCTGATCAGAGCAACCATGCAAACAAACAGAAATGGAAATCCACCCTGAGTTCTTTTCGTATTGATTTCCCTCTTCAACACCTCCTGCCAAAACATGAAAAAATTTATATCAGATATTCAAAATAGTCAATTATTAAATAAATAAAAACTATAACATCTCAAGACTGCATTGCATTGATTTAAAGAGACAGAAGAGACATCAAATTCATCGCAAACCCCCATTGCTGGCATGTAAATAACAGAATAAGAATCACAATACCATAGATCAGAAAATTTAAATGGTTAACTCAATAAGAACACCCCATTGCTGGCATGAAGATGAGGATCTTTTCTCATTAGACTTATGACAAGGAACAAAAGAAAAACGCACCAACTCTTTCTTAAGCAAGTCTTTTTCTTCAGTGTTCCTGCGCTTCTCCTCATGCAGCTTAGTGATGGTTACCGTAACCTGCAGAGATTGTAAACATATGTTGAATGCTTTCATTTTTGAAGTTTAAAAAAAAAAATTAAGGAGATGCAACTTAAGGAGCATCTTTGTAAAATTAATCGATATGACATAAGCATATAACAACCTTTAGTGCCAACTTAGGGAACTAGGATACAGAAACAAAAGCATGTTAATTTCAGTGACAGTTTGACACTGGTTCCTATTTAGTAACTATTTAGTAACAAGAGCAGTTAATCAAATATTAGATACCTTGAAAACAAACATTATAATTATTTTATTCCCGTTTAGGATACTAGAGTAATCAATTTCAGATTTTAGCAGTAAAATTGTGATGGAATTTTAAGAAAGTAAAAGTGAAACATGGAATAGAAAACTAACATAAAGATGACTGTGGCAAAGCATTTGTTTGGATAATTTTTCTACAAATATTTATAACAAAAATAAATAAAATATTTTTTTCGAAAGTTAAACTTACTTTAATTAATTAAAATTTTATTTATATTAACTTCTCTAGAGAAATATTTTTAATTTATGCATAGACTAATTTCAAATTTAAAAAAAGTTTTTATTTTCATTTTTTTTATTAAGTGTTTACGAAAACATTTACCCAGATCTAAAGTTTAATCTAAGTTCATGATCTCTAACCTCTCTTAGCTTTGAATCCATTATGCCAAGCTTTGACTTCAATTCCTCAGATTCGTTATCTAAATTCAACTGCACGTCGTCTTTTGCTGCCTTCATGTCACCCACGTTCTCAGTTTGTACTAGGACTATATTCCCTTCTGCTCTATCCTCCTTCGTATCCTTGGGTTCCAAACCTTTAACTTCCTCAGAAACCTGATACATGAAAATAATAAATGTTAGAGAAAGTTATTATTATATATCAAGCGATTGAAACAGAAAACTACCATTATGTTGAATCAAAATTATAGCCATTGGTTCACATAAGTTAACATTGTTATTCATAGTACACTACAACAAGTCTACAATATATTTCCCCAAAAAAATAGATATCGTATCTTCAAAATGAAAGCAACTCGATAAAAAGAGAGAGAAATTGAAGTTCAAATAGGAATAATGGAAAGGAGGAGCTCACTGTGCGAGGAGGTATGTTCTCAACTCCACTGAGCACCCTATCCTTTTGCACATCAATTTCGTTGGATGGATCATGCTTCACATCACCATTTACTGGAAGCAACACCGGAGAAGATGATGGGCTGAGGAGGACTACCCTCAGTTTCTTCTCCTCAATAAGCCTTCCACTGTCTTTTGCAAACTGTCGAGAGAGAAGGGGTTTATAATCGATCAGCCTACCTAAAAAGCAATATTTTAAAAGAAAAAAAAAATAACAGAAACGAGAGAGTTGAAGCGTTGAATTAGATCTTTGTCCTTAACATATTACTGGCATCACAAAACATGGAGAAAATAGACAAACAATGAACTCTGGTTTATTAACACTCCAAATGGTATCGCCGCCTTTTGAATGTGAGTATAATACACATACAAATTCATCCAATTCTCACCTCATTTTGTTCTTATCAATTTTTTTAATGCACAATTATCAAATTTTCTTTCTATATCCTCTTTCTCTTTTTCTTCCACCTCATGATGTCATTCCATTTGGGAGTTGCGATGAGACCCCTCATCTCTTACTCTCCCTTCACAACTACTATCACATCACATCTATAAATTTCCTATCTTGTTATCTCTCTCGTCGTGTCTACATCGAAAGGGGTTGCCTACCAAAAATCTTCCATAAACAAAATAACCTCACCATATCATTCGTGATGTCCTCTTCCGTGGCTCCAAACGGGGCAACGGTGCTCTGAATCAGAAATTTGTCTTTGCACTGCATATCGGGCGGTGCAATGCGCTGAGCTTGCATAGTAACTGCATCCAACACACACATAATAAAATACAGAAACCATACAAGCATATGCGTGCACGTTAAAAATTGTACTGATAATAACGGAAAAATACCAGTAAAATCACATTTTTCGTTGGGCTTGATGATGCCAATGTTGGGTCTGACACAATATTTCTTCGGTGACGTCGTTTTAACCTGCGAGCAGAGACTAGTGAATTATAGATACGCTTTTTGTTATTCTTGCGCTGACATTGGCATTTGATCCATGTGGCTTTGCTTGTTATTAGATACAAATACAAATGTGTTGGCTCTTTCAAGGGATACCGGAAAGATTTGACATTGATAAAGAATGAGTCGACCCATATAAGCAAACGAAACCATTAAGGTAATGAAAATCGTGGGCATTCTTCCTAATAGACATTACTCAACTTCCACATTTCTGACTAAGACTCACATTCAGAACATGGATAACTAAGAAAACGAAAAAGGGAATGGAATGAAAAGAAAAGAGGGGAAATGAACGGTACCTTAAACGCAATATAATGATCAGTCTTGTTCCCGAGTTGAACCAGAGATGAACTTTGTTTCTTCAATTCGACTAACGGAAAAAAGAAGAGAAACCACAGTGTGGTTTGATCATTGCATATCATGCTTAAAGACAGGCCAATATTTTGAATTCAAAAAAGAAAAAAAGAAGAAGAAAAGAAAGACTCACAAACGAATCGGAGCTCCGGCGGATCGATTTGAAGAAGCTCTGTAGCCATGGGTAGTTTGGATGGGTGCTGTGTTCTGCAAAATGGGAATGGGAAGAATAAAGAATATAATAGAATAGAACCCTAATCGGAAGAAAGAAGAATAAGAAGAAGAAGAAGAAGAAGAGTTGTTGGTGGTGGATGAAATTGAGAGAAGAAGAGAAAAGTGAAAGAAAAAGAAAAAGAGAAGAAAGAAGCGTTGTTGTGTTTCTGAGTTGAGTTGTTACTTTGGAATGGGATGGTTGGCGTCGTCAGTTACGGAAGTGGGCCCCACTCACTCTGCAGTTCTACCCGTTCCTTTTCCTCAAATAATGCTATTCATAATCATTAATTAGTAGTAGCTAAATGTAATTAAATAATTTACATGCAACATAATTACTATAATAATTTTTACCCACAATGCGATTCCTGTAATCTAAACTTTTAAGCATGTAAAATAAGTTCCATCTCATGTTACAAATTATTATTTAATTTAGTTATTCACTTAAAAACAATCTAATTACCTTAATTTAAAGAAAATATTTATTACGCTCAACCAACATATACATTTTCTGAAAACATGCCAAGAAACAATAAATCGTTTTCAAGAGCTTTAAATGTTGACGATCAAAACATGCCAAAAAAAAAACAAATTCATAATGATTACATTCCTGGTTATAATTGGAAAGTTTGAAACAAACAATCTTGTTTTTGTATGTAATCACGCTTAAAAGGAACTTTCCTAGCATATTCAGTCTCTTCTTTAAATGAATACTATAAATAAATAAATAAAAAGAAGTTCTCACATTATAAAAATGTCATAAAAAGTTATAAAGCTCTAGTCTTATTAATTTTCATTCATATAATCTTTAATGAAAATATAATTTACATATATATTTACATATGGTAGAATGCATGTGAGGTTGGTGTGGATCAATAAGAGATTCCTCTATGAGTTTCAATTAACATGAAGAGCACTAAACTGCCACTTCAAGAAGAGATCACATGGGGATTTCTTTCCTCCGGGGTTTTCTAGCTGTCATTTCTGTGTATCGTTTAGTTGCATTATGTTTTTTTTTTTTATTTAAAGGTTAAATTGAAAGTTTTTCAGATAAATATATATTTAAAAAAATATTAAAATATAAATTACTATTATAATTTAATATGAATAATCATGATGATGTGACAACATAATTTAATTGTTGAATATATAAAACTATTGATAATAAGTTTTTATAATTTAATTATATATAGAGAGAGACACACACACGTGTGTGTGTTTTAGGTAAATAAAAAAATTATTAAAACTATTTTAACTTCAAAATGTATATGAATTCGTATTTAGTTTAATCCTGTATATAAATTTAATTTTTAAATATTAAATAACATCAGTGATCCATTATTTTAAAATCTTTACATATTTTTTATTTTAATAATATTTACTTTTACAGTTATCAAAAGATTTCAAATATTGTTATTTTGAAAAATCTATATTTTTCATGTTTTAAATAGTTTTGACCAATAAAGATCGAGATAAACAAAATTTAAATTAGAATATAATTCCTTAACTTGAAGATAGAAGATAATGACGAACAAGGAGGAAAAGAAGAAGAGACTTGGAGCTCTCCCTTTCTAGCTTGCTTGACCGAACAATTGGAACAAGGAAATGGGAATAAAGGGTTGTCTTATAAACACAAGACAAAATCGTATAATCTGGAAAAAAAAGTAAAAGGGAAATGAACCTTTTCTTTGCCAATTTACTGGTCCTAAATTCCCAAGACAAATGGTGAGATAGGAACTAATTGGTTCTAAATAATGATGTATTAAGGTTGTCAAATATATGAAATGTGAAATTGTGTTTTATATTTGTTTCTATTAATTGTCACATTCATATTGTTGGCCCAAAGAATATGATGAAGTTATTTTGTAATTTATTGTACTAATTGTTTTAAATTAAGTTAATTAAAAACTAATTATTTGATAATAATGTTTATTGTTTTGCTCTAGCATACATATATTTTATTTAAACATTTAAGTCACCTACCCTTTATTCAATATAATTAAATTGAAATATAAAAATGCTTATTTTCATAACTAAAAATTAGTAATAAATAAACTTTGTGAAGTATGGAATCAAACATGTTAAATTAGTATTTGAAATTTTTATATATAGTAAAATAAAGGGTTTTACGTGTTAAAAAATGTAATTACCTATTTTCACTCAAATGATAAAAGGTCACATAGGTGTTAAAAAGATTATGTATTTAATATTTTCTAAAACTTGTTAAATTATATCATAAATATTCTTATTCAATATCAATGTTAAGGTTAGTAAGAGTAAATACTAGGAGAGGAGATACACAACCCATTATCTCCTCTCAATAGCGGATGTCACTAAAATAAGTGAAAAATTATTTCCTTTTTTGTAGGAGAAAGAAAGGTCACTTAAGTGTTGTAAGTTTGTTCAATTGATATGTTTGTGTGTGTCATTGTGATATGATAAAATGTATGATATTATATGTATGTAAATTTATGATATCATATACATAATACTATTGTAGTTCTTACGAATATGTGATGAGGAATATTTTAAATGATATTATGAATATAATATTGTAGCATTGCATGAAATTTATTATAAAATAATATATTTTAACTTTATTGATGATTTAAATCATGTATTATGTTTGATACTGTTACAAAATATATGTAAAGAACTATTTTGATATAGAAATTTAAAAATAAATAAGTTTGCTAATTCGTCAATAATAAATAAAATGTTATTTTTTAGTAGAATACGTGTATAATTTTCTTTTTCAAAGTTTTAAGTATGATAAACTACTTTAAAGTTGTGGTTGGATTAAATAGTGGATTTGAGATGAAAGTTGAGTTGTTTAGATTAAGAAAAAGATAGTGAAATCTGAGTGAAAAGTTTATAAAAGTTTGTGAGTGATATGATGGATAAATTATTTTTTTATAAAATATAATTATATTTAAAATTAAATATAATTAATTTAATGAATATGATTAAGGAATTATTATTTTCAAATTTTGAAATATAAAATTATCAATTATTTAAAAATAAAAATTAAATTAATAATAATATTATTATTGTTATTATTTTATAATTTTATTTTGATTATTATTATGTTATTTTATTATTATTATTATAATAATTATTTATGATTTTATAATATTAATATTATGAATATTTTTATAATCATATGATTTTAATTATTATTTTATAAATTTATTATGAATATTTTATTTTATTTTATAGCTTTATTAAATTTATTATTATTTTAATAATTATTATTAATAAGTATTATTATGTTATATTATTAATTATATTTAATTTATTATAATATAAATATTAATAAATTAATAATATAATTAATTATACAAAAAGAATGAAGTTACAGTAAATCTTTACAAATCTTCGTATTTGCAAAGAAAATACATAATAAATCATTCCTCTCGTTTTCTGTATTTTATTAATTTTTTATTCATTATAAATCTAACTCTAACTTTCTTTGTTACATCTTTCTTTTATAATCTATGTGTAGATGCAAATAGAGCCTAAATCATTGAAAATTTTTATATTATTGGAAAGTAATTTTTTGTGCATTATAACACAGAATTGATATATACATACATAATACTATATATGATATATAATTGATATATTATTATATAATATGTGCCATCTATCTCTCTCTCTCTATATATATATATATTATCAGAAGTAATTTGTATAAGTAAATATTATATGATATATCGTGTTTGAAAAGAAAATCAAGAATTTACCTCTTTACTTATTTCGAATACAATGTTTTATAAGACACAGCATGAATTTTCATTTTTCATTATTTTAGTGCCTAATAGAAAAGATTGAGAGAGACAAATAGTTTTTTCTTAAAATTATTTTAGCTTGTTTTTTATTTTTCAAACAAAAATGATATTCTTTTTTTAAAATGTTAAATTTGTTCCTTTAATAAAATATATTATTTTTACTTTATTATTCTCATCTTATCTTATTTTAGTTGTGAATATTTATATTACTTTTCTAATACCTAACATCATTTGATTATTTAAATATTTAAATCACTCTTTTATTTATTTCTATTAAAAAATTACAATAATCATATTTATAATAATATTAATAAATAATGAGTAAAAATAAGGCAATATACTTACATACGTTTCAAATAATCTAGAACTTTATATATGTATTATTTTTTCATTTAAAATATTGAAATAATTTATTTAATTGGTGTTTAGAATAGAAGGGAACATAACAGAAGTGTTTGTACTACATAGTTCCAAGAGAGTCCTACCATGTCAGCCTCTGCCAGACTCACCTTGCTCCACTGCAACCATACACAGCAACCCCATCATTTCCCACCACCTTCTTTCAAAACTACATTTTTTATATTTAATATTACTTTTAATTTATTTTTGTCTAAAATCCAAAATATTCATCACACATCAATAAAGAGCTATAAATCACTTCATAACTCTTCACTATATAATTTTTTGGTTGAAATTAAATAAACAAACATAAATATTTAAAGAGTAAGTATGGACTCAGTACGCACAATATATAGATATATTATATTTTTAATATACTAAAAAGTAAAAAATATAAATTTATTATAATACTTTTAATATTATTGCTTTTATTTGAACTTAATTAATAATTAATATAATTAAACATGTGTTTGATCTTTATTAATCGTGAAGTGTATTTATTAAGTTTTTAATGATTCCTTTAAAGTTAATTACATACTAATATTAATTTTTCTTTTAACAAATACATACAAACACATTTAACCATTACTACTAAATATTTGTTTAACCATTAATAAAATTTAAATAAAATTAACAAACAAAATATCTTTTTGTCCTAAAACTATATTTTTTATTATATTAAAATAAAATATGTTAATATTTATTATACACAACTAACTATTTATCTAAGAGAAATTAATTATCCATTTTTCTATTTTTTTTATTGAAAATGGTGGAGACAGATGTAACAACGTATTAGAAAACCAAGATCTAAAAAAGCTAGATGCTTAGTTACTTTTTGTTTATTCCATTTTTAAATTTTGTGTGCAGCATGACAGCTAATCGATTATTAATTGATTTCTTTTAGTTATGACTTTAATCACTTTTTTTTCAAATCATCTTTTACAAAGTACCAACGAATGAGAATCATCGTATCTCCCAACTTATTTGATTTCCCTTTTTCAATTCTCAGACAAAAGTTGTTTGGTGCATAAGCATGAGTTTCTTACCATTTCAACACCAATTTGAACATAATGCTTAGTACATATGTTCATGCCAACTAAGGGAACATATTTATTTGAAAAATATGACACAGAGATTAATTATTTGGAGAATGGTAGTTGGCAACTACTATTATGCAGTTGAATGTTAATTTAAAGAACACAGAGAGATGGGAGATAAATAGATACACCAACTACTTCCTACCTTCCCACTATTATCTACTTATGGCTAACCTAGTAAAGTGTGTGTACTGTTCTTATTTTTTTTTAACAAATTTTATTTTACTCTTTAAATTTTCAAATTAAACAAATTGAACGTTAAATATAATGAACGTGATGTTTTTTTATTTTGCGTCAATAAAAATAAAAAAACAATGTTAAATTTAAATACTAAGAAATACTAATTTTAAATATTTTAATGTTAACATGAATACTGTGACAACCATCACTATTTCTATTATTCATGCAATATTGTTGTCACTTTAACCGCATCTCTTCCACTATTACTTGTAATATAATAATCATTACTAATTGTAATTATTAATATTAATTTCACACCTTTTTTGTTGTTATCTAATTAATATTATTATTATTATTATTGAAATTACTTTTATCACTAAAATAAAATATAAATAATTTTTCTAGTTTCTTTTGGATATTGTTACTTTTAACATTTTTAGTTTCAAATACACTAAGTATTAAAATTATTAAAAAAAATCATTAGCATAAGTAAATGGATAATTTTATATATATATTATAATGATTATATTTAATTCAAACAAGAAAAAGATTATTTATCTTTGAAAGATAACCCATCAAGAGTTCAAAAGAAATTTATTTGTGTTTTTTTCTTTTTCAAAACAAAAGGAGTTTGCATTTTTATAATTTCACTTCATAAATTGTAACTTTTTGAGCAAATCTTCAAAACTTAAGTTGGTCAGATTTATTATCATAAAAATTACTTTAGGTAAATCAAATTTGGTGTGTTAACTTTTTTGCAAAATAAAATTCTTTTGTTTTAGCTAAATCTATTTAGCAAGTTTCTTCTTCTCATATTCTTTAGTTTTATCCTTAACTGAACTCTATCAAGTTTAAATTAAACACAATATCAATTAATTGTGTTCAATTGGATTGTGACCAGAACAAAGTCCAACTATGAAAATTTTCATTAAATAGTCCAATTATACTTATTAAGAAAGTAGAAGTCACCCTTCAAAATCTCTCAGAAACTTATAATTTTAGGTAAAGCAAAAGGTAAATAAACCTTCAAAATACAATTACACTAACTTTTACAAAAAAAATATTACGCTGTATCGCACTTAATAATGCAAGTTTTTCATATTACTTTTAACCATCTTATATTCATATAAGGTAAAACAAAAAACAAAAAACAAAACTGTTTCAAGATTTCGATGACTAATTAAATTTGGATTTTTTTTCTTAATTTGATTTTGTTTAAAACTAAATAATTTAGCTGATTTATTCTCTGACACTTTGAATTGGTGTAAATAAAAATAAAATTAATTATTTAAATCTTAATGAATTATCTACCATTTCACTCACGAAAGAAAAACCTAATATACCTTATTAATTCAATTAGCCTCTTTCTGTATCTATCATTGAATTATCTATTTTCTCTAATGTTTTTTAATAGCTTACCTAGTTCTCAATTAATTATTAGAACATAATATTTTTATTTGTAAAGGCAACATTTATATGTTATTAAATTATTTAAATCACGCAAAAAAAATTATATGTGAAAAAAACACAATATACACTTAAAATAATAAATCAATTATAAATTAATAATTGAAAAACCAATTTTTTTAATTAAAGTTCATACTAAATGGGTAATATGAAAAAGCAAGAGAACAAATATATTTCTTATGTTAAAAAACAAAACAATTGTAAAAAAAAAAAAAAAAAACTAAGAAACCCCTCAATTATTTTTTTATTACTTACTTTTAACAATTTTTGTTAACACTCTTAGAAGTATTATTTCTCTATCTCCTAGGTTAATTAAAAGTTCGAATACACAATTCTAACTCATCATTAGAAAACCCTCCTACCCTTGATTAGTTCATATTTAAAAATCAACTTAAAAACACGAGTAACCTACACTTTTTCAACATCCAAATACAACTTCACATGACATAAACTATAACAACCAACTCCACATGAAATAAACTACAACAACCAACTTAAACTTAATTTAATTTAATATATCAAAACCTAATAAAATTGAATCACTTGTCACTTTTATATTTGTTAGATATATTATTAACAAAAAGTTGAAGAAATAATTATTACCCAAGACAATAATTATAAGTTTTAATAAATAATAATTTTGAAATATATTCCTAAATAAATCATTTTAAAGTTTTTATAAATAATAAATTTAAAATGTATTCTTATATAGAATGTTCTAAACTTTTTATAATAAATTTTAGATAGATTATTCTAAAACTTATCCAAATATGTAATCTGAAAAGCTTTTGATGTCTTTGCTACTAAACACCACCTAACAAAACCAATAAATAAAAGAACATACCTATAACATTCACAACCACATTAATGACTATATGGCAACGGCATAAGTCAGATAATAGGCAAATTGTTTTCCCTCCCATCAATTCCAACTCATGTATCATCAATTTCAAAATAATACAAAAACATATCAATGGTATTTTATTTCAAATTTATAAAAGGGTATTTCATATAAATTGGTTCCAAAAATTATTTTTAAAAACATAAATTTTATATTATAGAAAATATGTTCTGTAATATATTTAAAAAAATATTTTTTAAAACACAAAATTAATGTTTTAATTTTTTTCTAAAAAGCTTATTTTAAAAATATATTTTAGAATAAAAGAATTATATTCTAAAAAATGTGTTTTAGAAAACTTATTCTAAAATATATATTTTGAAATAAAAAAATTATTTCTAATATATTTTCTAATATTTATGTTCAGAATGTAAAATTTATGTTTAAACAAATATTTTCTAAAAATAGATTCTGAACAACATATGTTAAAATCCATTGAATTATAAATACAAAATGTATTTTAATCATTTCGTTCAGTAATGGAGTGCACGTCCAATAACGGAGAGGTGCAGGAAGTCATTATCCGGATAATATAATAATGGATCCAAACCCTATTGGACCTATGCAGAGGTTGTTACTTTGGCAATTGCTTCCTGCACTCCTACAGTGGCTTCCTGCACCTATCATAATATGTGAATAGACATTTGTAGTCTTGTTAATGAAGACAAAAGTGGTTAAGATATTATAGAAAACATTTTTCAGAAGAGATTGGGTTGTGGGGGTATGAAATCTCTTATGGAAAACATTTTTCGTAAAAGATTTTTTATTATGAAAAATGTTTTCCATAAGAGGATTATGTATTATAGAAAACGTTTTTCGTAAGAGGTTTTTGTATTATGAAAAATGTTTTTCGTAAGAGGTTTTTGTATTATGGAAAATATTTTCTGTAGGAGAGTTTTGTATTATGAAAAATATTTTCGATAAGAGTTTTTTGTATTATGGAAAACGTTTTCCGTAAGAAGGTTTTGTATTATGAAAAACGTTTTTCGTAAGAGGGTTTTGTATTATTGAAACCCTCTCTTATGGAAAACCTTTTCCGTAAGTCACTTTCTCACTTCCATCCCCATTATGAAAATGCTTTTCCGTAAGCATTTTTCTCACCCCCGCACCACTATGGAAATAGTTTTCCGTAAGATGATTTCTCACCTGTAGTCTCTTACGGATTTCATTTTCCATAACGAAATCCCTTCAAACTTATTTCAGCAATCCCTCTGCACTCTTATAGTAGCCATTAAAATACCCAAACATAAACCGACTTACTTCAAAATGTTTTCAGACAACCTTCTCTTCCACCATCGACGTCCGCCACCGCCGCCGTCATCAGAAAATACAGCTGCAACAATTTTACTTTTTTCATTTTTAGCAAGCACAATTATAGTATATTATATGACTGATGGGGTACAGGAAGCAATTGAGGGGTGCATGAAACAATTTCATGTTACTTTTCATACAAACCGTCTGAGAAAAAAATTAGTCCATATTGTTTCAACTTTTTGAGTAGGGATAGAATTATCAGTGCATACACAAATAGTAATATTGATGAGGACTTTTTTCCCATTTTGGTGTACTTTTCAATTTTAATTTCCAAAATAGGTAGAAAATAAATTATTTACCAAAATGGACAAATTATGCCAGCTAGATAGGCATAATTTTAAACTGGTCAAAATAAAAGTGACATGCTAGCGATTTCAATTAATCACATTAATTAAAATTGTTTCTCTCTCTTCAATCATTTTTTAATTATTTGATACTATGATTCTTAAGTTTAACAATTAACAAAATAAATAATAATAATAATAATAATAATTATTATTATATAATAATTAATAAAACTGTAACATAAATATTAAGAGATATAAATTTATTTTAAATAAAATAAAATAAAATAATGATAATAATATTAAGAATAATTTTAATTAAATTCATATGAATTTAATTTAAATAATAATAATAAGAATAATTTCATACAAATTTAATTTAAAAATATTTCTTATTATTGAAGTCGCTTATTATTAATTATTATTATTATTTAAAAAAAGTCGACTAATAGTTTTTACATTTTTTTCATAGACTATATAAATAAAATAGTAGTATAAAATAAATGAAGGATTGTAACACAAATAATACTCCTAGTTTATCTAAATGATAAGGAAAAATATGTGTATGTAATGTAAAAAAAAAGTGTAAAAATTGTAAATTATACATGTATGTATGAACTTTTATCTCATCTTAATTTTTGTTGAAAATTTATGAAAAATAATAATCTCTTAAAATGTAACTAGATTACAAATCAAACAATATTAGAAAAAAATGTTACACTATCCCATTCATTTATAAACATAATAAATTTGCAAATGAATCTCATATTGGACCCAACATAAGATGATATTTGACATTTTTTGAAATATATATTTATATTAAGTATGTCCAAAAAAATTAACACTAAACTTGAGTAAAAATATTTGCAAGCAAATATCGTATTTGCAAAAAGTTTATTACATGAATATTCATACATCTATCGACATATTAAGGGTGTGTAAAAAAAATTTCTTTGTTAATCATTTATATGATGTAGACAAAGAATAAAGTAATTATGTGGTCATCCATTTAATGTTTAAAATTTAAAATTTGATTATTTCAAATATGAAACCCTCAAACTGTTCCCTATCATACAATTTTGTTCATTTAATGTTTTCATAAAAGTACAAATTACATAGTTAAACATCTATATCAATAAGCACACCTCACACATTTATACAAACAAACACCTCGGAAAATTAAAATTTAAAATATTTTAGAAAATCAATCTACAACTCAAAATTATTTATTTTAGATTTTCTATTTACTATTAAACATCAATACACAACAAACTCTCATGTTTACAGCACTCAAATACACTGTTCTAAAACTCATTATCAAATTTACAAAATCATATATTTCTCTGTTTTACATTTTCGTACATAAAATGTTGTTTTATTCAAACTTTCTTCAAATTTCATTCAATTCATCGTGTTTTAAAAATTATGTATGATATAGTTTTAGGAATGAAAACTCATAATTTAAACACAGCTTTTGAGCATGTTGTTTGGTTTGTAATAATAGCCTGTAAAATAAGGCATAGTTTGGAATGGGGTTGGGTGAAGGAACCAAACCGACAGAAAATAAGAAAAACCAACCAAACAAACAAACAAAGAGACACTCATCGAAAGTATCGAAACAAAGATTAATTCAATGGCGCGCATTTATTTCGTATAAAGAGTGCTCTTATTACGCTGTCACCCATTTCATTTGTTCCAACACACTCTTTGCAGCTTCTTTCGACCCCTTTCTCCCTTCTCTTCTCTAATGGCCTCCTTCACTGCAACCTCTCTCTCCATCACCTCATTCAACCCTACAAAAACACTGGTATTATCATCGATTTTCTTTGTTTTATGTGGATCCACCAAATTCCTTCATTCATTATGCGTTAATTTTAATTTTACATAGTTTCATACACAAGCATAAGCATTTGGATATATACTATATAAACTATTACATGAGAATCATACTCATCACATTGCTTCTGAGTTTTATTTATTTGCTTGTTGGATGAAAAATCAGGTACCTGGTTGCAGGATCTCTACCCCGAGTTCAGTTTTCATTTCTGTGAAGGGGAGAACTTTTCCATCCATTACTTTGCAGGGTAGAGTACCTCGCTTCCAAATTGCATGTGCAGTAAGTATAACCTGAATTCATCATTTTACATCTATGTGTTCACAAGGTTGAAGAAGGATTAGGTGGTTCAAGAAAACGACACCAGTCTATGATAAATACTGCTAGTTTTTTTGTTTTTATCAATTGCATGTTATCTTTTCTGATCTTGTTTTCCGGATCTCATAGATTTTTGTGTTGATTAGGCCAAACCAGAAACTGTACAGAAGGTTTGTGACATAGTCAAGAAACAACTCGCATTACCAGATGGATCTGCTGTCACTGGAGAGTCCAAATTTTCTGCACTTGGAGCAGATTCTCTTGACACGGTATTATCAAATTGTCTTCACATACAAATTGCTCTTGTTATTGTCAAATCGCATGATCACAACACTTATTTACTCACTATTGTCAACAAAGGACATGCTTACATAATTTTTTACATTTTGGTTGTAATTGTTTTTGGTTTTTGCTATTCTAATTGCTAGAACTCCACAAACCTCTCATTCTCTGTTTCTCTTATTTCCTCTCTATATAATGCACAGTGGAAGTAAGCTGCTGTTTAAAAAACAAACTAATGGGTGGACATGGAGGTTGAGAAGCTTCCCTGACAATTGTGAAGAACATTTTTTTTCTAGGCTATCAGTTTTACTTTTTACCTATTTGTTTGCCAAAACAGAAATTGGTCTGGCTAATACCCTTTAACTGATGTTGTTACTGTTACTGGATATACAAAACCATGTGTTAAAATAACATTTTGAGAATATGTGTACCAATTTGGCTGCCTAGATGAGAATAAGAGCATATGTTACCTTACATATGTTTCATCATAATCAATTTATTGGCTCGTAATTTAAAATTGATGCAGGTGGAGATTGTGATGGGACTGGAGGAGGAATTTGGTATCAGTGTGGAAGAAGAAAGTGCGCAGAGCATTAGCACCGTTCAAGACGCAGCAGATATGATTGATAAGCTTTTGGAAAGCAAGAGTGCTTAAACCACCAAAGTTATTTTGGTGAAGAATTTTAATTTTATATTTGGTTTTTGATGTTTTTCTGTTTCCTTGCTTTTCAACTAAATGCTACATGGTTTTTAAATATTGAAATTTAACTTCCTTTACTTCTACTTCATAGCTGAGTCTGAATAAACTATATCAATTTGATATAGCCAACAAGATTGTGGGTTAACTTGTTAAAGATGAGCCAAGAGTATGAACCTGGTTTAGTGTTTGGTGTTGGTGTCACACCTTCATTCCATGCCTCCACTTTTAAAGCCGCAAAAATCATGTGCCAAAGACACCAATATCAAACCAAACCAAAAGATGGTTTGGTTTATATTAAATATAGTATACTGTAATATTATAGTTTATTTATAAGGTAGTATGGGAGGACTGCAATAGCCATCTTTTATTCCAAACATGTTAGCTCCTGGCTTGTTACATTCAGGGTAATAGATATGTTCATAAGGAATAAATCTACATTTTTTAAACGTATTCTAATTGTTGGTCTAGTTTGGTTGTATTTTAAGCCAACATATAGTTGGGTCAACTTTAAAAAAAATAAAAAATAATAAAATATGTATTTTTTTAATGTAAATAATATTAATAGGATTATTTTATCAGTTGAGTTTGTCCAAGAATATAGTTTGATTGAGTTTATGTTATATAGCTTTTTTTTAACAAAATATGTCGTGAAAACTTTTTTCCAAACCGCGACTTAAACTATCAAAATTTAGTTTGATTGAGTTTATGTTATATAGTTTTTTTTTTTAACAAAATATCTTGTGAAGAAAAACCTATTTTTACAACTCTACTAAATAACATCTTGAATCTCAAGATTTCAAAATATCTTTTAATTTGAAGACATGAAATTTTAAATCTTGAAATTTCAAGACATGAAATTTTACTTTGATTTAATTTTGGGTGTGAGGTACATTGAAATTTGGATACAATTCCAAAATATATAACTTAATAATTAAATATTCACTTTTGATTTATATTAATTTTTTTTTCAGCTTTCTAACTCCTTCCATGGTATAAGGAGAGAAGGTAGCGATTTTTTAATAGATATCTTCTTGTTTATTTCTCATATACTAAAACAGTATCCCATTTTGTAATTAATGGTTTTATCTTATTGATATTTACACTGGAATTCTAATATGTGATATTTATATAAAAATACTTTTATTCGTTTATTAATTAATAGATCCTTTTCATAATGTGTGAAAAAGAATAGGACATGATGAAAGTTTGAATAAGAATAAAGATAAGAGAGAGTATTATGTTATTTCACAAATTCATATTACAACCATACTATGCAAATTAAAAAATATCGAAACTAAAATCTCTTTAGCAACATTTAATAGATACCATCTATAAAAAATCAACTATACAATTACACCTAATATAATGTAGAAAAAAAATATGGAGAACTTTATAAGAAATGTTACAATTGTAATGAATAGCCAAAAGATAAAATTTTGAGATAAAAGAAGGTGTCTTCATCACCCTTTGCTTTAATAGAAAAAATTCTCAAAATATATATATATAATCATAGAGTTCTTGTTGAAGTATTTAAAAAAAAATATTTAATAATATTATGCTTGGAAACACTAAAATCAATTTATTAAAATTTATCCACAATTAAATGCATGAATTAAAACATGTAATCATTAATTATATTGAAAATAATTAATTAAATGTACAAGAAGAGTTTAAAATAAATTTGTAAAATGATTCATTAATACTAAAAGTAATTGATTTGTAATTAAAGATGACCAATCATGTGAAGTTATAATTAATAATAAATTATTAATATTGGAAAATAATTTAAGTCTCATTTTTTATAGATTCATCTTTAATATTAATTTTTTTAAATTAATATATGTTGTTAAAAACATTTAATGCATTTTTGAGAAGCTTTATACATCCAGGTTCCAGATCAAAAGCTTTTCTTATTCTAGAATACACATTTCCTGTATAAATGTTTTATATCATTCACCAAATCATGAATACAAATAACTTTTATTCTAGAATACACTTTTCTTATATAAATGTTTTACATCATTCAACAAATCATCAATACAAATAACTTTCACACATATATCATGAAACATATAACAAGATAAGGGATAACAAGATGTCATTTCCGTCAGTGGATGGGTTTTCGAGAGTTCCATTGTTTCAGTATCGACTATGCCTGTTCACTGTTCATTTCTACACTATGTTTATTTCTTAACTAGATTTGATTCGGATTAAGAACTTGTTTCAAAAAGAAATAGAGAACAAATATTCAGAGATATTCATATGTTGTCATCATTGCTTATGAAATATGTGTTCGTGCCTGTCCTATAAATCTATATATTAGAAATTGAAAACTGATATGTGAAAGAAACTGTTACTTAATTATAATATTGATTTTGGAATCTGTATATTTTATGGTAGTATTGTCTAATATTAAGAATATTGATAATGGATTTGGGATGAACTGATATGCACTGAAGGTAAGTAAAGTATAGGGAAGAGGTATGTATAAATAAGAACAAAACATATCTTTTCAACTAAGTGCTACATTTCTGAATAAACTATATCACGTGGATTAGTGTCACCCCTCCATTCCATGACTCCGCCTTTAAAGGTGCAAAATCATGTGCTAAGGACACCGATACCTAACCAAACAAAAAAGATGATGGTTATACTTTCTGCATCATTATAAGATGAGTTGAAAAAAAAACAAATCAAAAGTGAGTAAAGAATTATATTAAATAAAGATGGTGTATTGGAATATTATAGTTATTTATATTTTTGTGTAACTTCCTCTACTATTTCAAGGTACTTTGCCACGACTGCAGTAGCCTAATCATAAATTAGTACTTTTTATAGATTATTTATGATTAAAATTTGTAAATTTTTTATATGCAAACTATAATAGTTATTTTGAGGCTTAATATATTAACTTGTCCCGCTATTTCATCCTATTTTTTTTTAAGTTATGTATTCCCCGCTTAACCCCTTCTTTATAAGCGCATCTCCTCCTTTATATAAATAATATAAAGGATTTGAGATTTGAGAAAAAAAAAATACTTAAAACAAACTTTGGAACAATGTAAATTAACGTAGATTCTACCATTTCTTAATAATATGTTCAAGAAAAGAGACGAAAAAAAAAAGAAAAAATATAAAAAGTCTGAAAATTATTAAGTTCACAAACAACAAGCTTCTAACTAAATAAAAAATATTTTATATTATATATATATATATATATATATATATATATAAATTCTAACTTAATAATTAAATATTCACCATCAACATTATAAAATCAGCTCCTTACATCATTAATAATTGGTAATTATTAATAAACTATCATTAAATGTTAATATATATCAATATAGAGATAGGTGTTTTAATTAAATTATTTTCAAAATATAATTAGATTGTCATGAAAAAACAATAAATAACTGAAACTATAATAAAACATTTTTGAGAATACTTTCGAAATATTTTTCATTTTTAGTTGAAAACTGGAATGATAAAATAGTTTAAAAATTATACTTTCTTTCTTAATAATAATATAAAATAAAATAAAATGTAACATTTTATTAAGATTTAAAATATAACTTTTATTTCATTCCTTTAATTATTTGAACTAAGTTTAATAGTGAAAAAGTTTATAAAATTTGTTTAAAATTTTAATTTAATTTTAAATAGACTTTTCTTGAATTTTGTGTGATATTTATTTTAAATTTGATTTTAATTTATACTCAATGTCTTTAATTTTTGTTAATCACATTTAATTATTAAAATTAAGTTTATCGTTTAAAAAATCTATTAAATAACTAAATAAACTTGATTGATTATATGAGTGATTAAAGTAATATTTTTACTTTTTTCATCTTATAACTATAGATGGACATCTTTCTTTAGAGCTAATTATAAATGTTTATTTTTGTGTACTTGTTGATAATCATGATTTGTAAGTAAATGTTTATAATAATTAAAAGACAAATTTATTACTGAGTTTTTTAAGTTTCATTGTTGATCATTTATCTTCCGTGAGTTACCCACTTTATTATGTTCTGAGTGAACAAACCTAGAATAAAAAAAAAAAAAAGAGATCAACTTAGAAAAATAAGAAGTTAGAGCAAATGGATGATTTTATGTGAGAGACACCAATCAAGAAGAGGAAAATGCTTTCATAATTGATAAGGTGAGGTTGACAGTGAGCTTTGGTATTTTTCAAGATTGAGGTTCGATATTTTTTGTTGAATTGGTTTAGGGTTTGTGCTTCTTTAAATTTCTTGGTACAGTTTGGTTTTCTTGATGAAATGTTTGATGAGCATTAACATGACACACTCTATCCCAAAACTACCATTAAATTTTAAATATTATTTGAATTTGATAGTTTCTTTCTTTGATACATAGAAATCGATATTTTAGGATATTTTAGTGTAGTTGTGGTTTTTCTGGATGTTCTCAAACCTTCGAATTCATGCAAACTCCATAATGTGATTTTCCTATGAACTTAGATATTGTAAATGAATTTATATGATTAGTGATTCACTATTTTAAATTTTTTTATTGTTTCGCCTCGATAAAATTTTAAAATTCTAAAGACACATTTACAATTTACTTATTGAATGTTCATTTGGTCACAGCTTATGTCAAAACAAAAAAATTCCAATTTCAAAAGTTTTCACTCATTGATTTTTCTTAGTGAATTTCTTTCTTAAATTGTCATAAATAATAATAATAATAATAATAATAATAATAATAATATATGCAAAGTAAAAAAGACAAATAGAATGAGAAGTAGGCGAAATATTTTTATATTTGATTTTCTGATAAAAGAAATATTACGTTAGTTCTCAATTAATAAATTGAGTTTCACCAAATAGACTAATGTTGTGAAGTACATAAGTATTATTGAAATTGTAATCACTCTTGCTTGATCATTGAGTATTGCTTAGATTCGTTGTAACTTGACTAATCCCTTAAATATGGTTTGGACTAAGTATTTTTGGACTGCAACCGCTCGTGACTAAAACAAGTATTCTTGGAACATAGTCACTCCTAGCTCAAACGAATATTCTTTGAAACACAATAACTCCGGCCTAAAATGAATTTTTTTTAAACACACTTGCTCTTGGCTAATAATAATTAATTTTTTTAATAAGAATAATAATTATTATAATAATAATTATTATTATTGATGTATAGTGACCGAATATGTGATCGAATCGATGATCGATTTTTTCGGTCACTGATTTGGTCACCGCTAGTGATCGATTTTTTTTATCACTAATTTCAATCACTATTTAGCAATTTTCTAGTAGTATGAATAATCTCTATGCTAAAGGTCTACTCTTCATATGTTGCGAATGATACAAATAAAATGAGGAGACATACTATGACTAATACTGGTAGAATGCTTATATAATAAGTTTTTTTATTTTTTAAGGAATTATTGGAAACGGATTAAAAAGGAGAAATCTCAAGGATGATAATTACTTATCAAGAGCTATATACAACTAGATAAATATCATTACAAAAACATTGTTACAAATAACTTATGTGTACCTCATTTTCTACGTGGGTCAGAGATATTTTATATCATGATACTTATCTCTTAGTAACTAAAACCAAACTAGATTTGAAAGAATCCATTTGATTACAACTAAATGGTCTCAGAGAAATAATAATACATATGACTTCTCTATAAATAGGAAGTTTGAAAACTCGATACAATCATGAATACACATTGAAAGAAGAACATGAGAAAAATTGAGAATAATGATGGAGGAAGCTCTGGTTCGAAGCTCTCAAGGTCAGGAAAGGAGATATACTCATGTATTGCATCTTGTTTTGTGTTTCTTGTGAGGTACCCCTAAGTCTCACATTCTTTTTAGATGTTTTAATAAAAAGTTTTATTATGTGATTTTGAACCTTTATTATAAAAAATAAAATATAATCTTTACTAATGATTATTTTATTCCCTTTTGGAGGGAAATACCTTGTGATCAATGACTGTTGCCATTTAAACACGACATCAATGAATGATGAATTCCTTAGGAATTGAGACAAGTGGAAGTGTTGACGATAGTGGATTTGTGCATATTTATCTATATTGAGTAGTTTTAACCATATGTCATATCTTTGTTTTTTTTTTCAGTACCATTCTTATCATTTATATGTAGTGTCAGTAAAAATGATAAGGATTGTGTGAATAATGATATTTTATCATATAAATTGCTTGATGATTATCATTTCCCAAGTATTATACCTAATTGATATTTCGGATGGTTTATGGGCTGAAAATCATTAGAAAGATAATTTGCGAATTATGATTCTAAGTGTTTTTCTTTAAACATATGCAATATAGTTGTTTTATATGTGTATATCTCACTTCTCCATTGTTTCTTTGGTTATGACTCATGAATCACATACGAATGGATGGATGGTGACTCAACCTATTCCTTTGGAGACTGGAGAATAACCCATATAAATGGATGATGTCTCAGCTTTAGACATAATACATTCATAATATATCACTACAAAAGCAACAAACACGAGGATAAGATGTCAAAAAAATAAACTATCAAATGTCAAAATTCTAAATTGATTCATCTGAATAATGAATTTCGTAACCCAATATAGTTTATCATCTTTTCATTATAAACATACACACATGATTACGGATCACACATAGATCTATATATCATGGATATTTACCAAGGAATATCAATTAAGGTATTCTTAAAGACCCATATTAAGCAAGTTTTATTAGGGGTTAACACCATTTTCTTACATGCATGCATGGTAAGTTTAAGGCATTTAAAAGTTTGGACTCATAATGTGCAATAAACTCTCATTTAATTTCTCACTACATGATGTTTTTAGTCTATATGACTTATATCATAAGTGAAGCCAAATATCTCTTTTCATGATTCCAATACTTAAATAATTAGATCAAGTAATAATTCACATATCATGCCAAATTTGTGACACCTCATACACAAAGATGCCATTCAATTCACATTACATGTATAATTACAATTTACTTTAATCATAACGACAAATTATTGAAACATACCATCCAATAATTTATACATCTATACGTACATATATATAACATGTATATTTAGAAAAAACAGGAAATACCACTTAAATATGGACATTAGAACATATTTAGGCTTTAGGGGAAAAAATTACTAAGCGTGGGTATATGATGAAACACTCGCTCGAGTGACTGATATGATACCTATGCTTACATGCTTCCTAACTCACACATACAATAAATATTCTTCCTAACTCAAAAAGCTTGAAACTTGTATGTCACTACAAGAATTTCAAAATCAACATGCTATACATACATAATTGATTTTTAGTTTTGGGCAGTTGCTTCCTACACCGTATAAATTGCTTCATGCACTTAATCAATTCTTAATATCCCAACAATGTCCTTGTTGTTTTTATTTTAAAATTTATTTATTAAATATTTTTTTCTCCCTCACGTGCATAAACATATCTGTCATATTTATTGTACTTTTTAAATATATGATATATTTTTATATTTCTTAACAATAATAAAAATAAAGATGATGTTGGTAATTATTTTCTGCACAATAAATATGGACAATTATTTATTTTATTGTTTAGTAATTTGTTAAAATGAGATATTTTACTGTTAAGATATTTACAACTTTTACTGTTAATTTTAAAAATTCAATTAAACATATTGTTTTTAAATATCTAGTTTGGTTATAACAATTCAATTTTTGTTAAAAAAAAATACAAACATTTCTTAATATTTATAAGATTTATTTCATTATTTATCAAGAAAGTTTGTTAATATAGATATGACATATTTTGTCAGTTGCACTGACACTTTACTGAATTATAAGTGAAAGAGAGAAAAAAAAATTTAACAAATAAATTTTAAAGTAAAAATAATAAGGACATCATTAATATATTAAGATTTTACTAAGTACAACAAGTAATTTATATCGTACAGAAAGTAATTGCCTTAGTTTTGTGACTATAACAAAGTGTAATTCCATTATAAAAGAGATGATAGTTGAAAAGAAAAAAAAAAAGTAAAGTAGAAACTTTAGAAGAAAAAGTTAGAAAAAGTGTCATTATTGGAATGAAAGAATGAAAAAAAATAAAAATGTAAGCTTGTACTTTTATTTTACAATAAAAAAGTTAAATTGGATCCCTTATTGTTAAAAAACTTCTAATCTCATTTTTCTTTCAATTATTATAGTTTATTAACTTAACATTATTTTCTTAGATGAAACAATTCGAATTCATTTAAAAAAATCAAATTTATACTTCACTATTTGTTCAAACTATTATTTTTTTTAATAATATAAGAATATAAATCAACTACATCCACTTATGCATATAAACGTATAATTAACTAATTTTTTTAATAAAACTTAAACAAATAGATAAAAAAACTCGTCATCGAAACTTATCCTGTATAAATTAGACATTTTATAACTAAAACATGTTTAGGTATTTTGACCAAAAAAATATTATAATATTTTCAAATAAAATTAGTTGTTACTAAAATAGTTTTGTATCACAATATAAACTATTTATTATAAATTTAAACTATAATTTATAGTTTTTATTCATTATGAATTTTTTATTATCTCATATTTTTCATAAATAAAATTATAAAATAAATCTAATATATAAATGTTCATATATTCATTATAATATTACAAGATATATTATTCACATAAGATTAATATAAATATCTTCATAAAATCACAATTATCAAATCTTTATAATACACAAAAATTTCATTTAAAATTTTAAATAAAATTTGTTTTTATTTCAAATCTGAATACAATTCTCATAATCAATTCATATGTCATAACCTGATCACTTAGTATTTTAAACCTAGATATGGTCTCGTAAATATCCTTCACTTATAATTTTTATCTACATAAATATAGTCTATTAGTAGACTCAAGGTACACGTTACATTATTTTCAACATTACCCTTTTCTAAAAAAATTAATAATTTTTGTAAAAATAAAATAAAATAATGGTTTTAAAGTGTGAATTGATAGTTAAAAATAACTTAGATATTATCTTATTCATCTATAAAGCTAAATTATAGATTGATTTTTATTTTAAAATTATTTTATAAGAAATTATAAATTTTAATTTTAAATTAATTTATACAATATACATTTTAGTTATATAGAAAAAATTCATGGTTAAAATCGTAGTGATTTTTTTTCCGACTAAAATAAGAGAAAAAGAAAATCAATTGTATATTTTCTTTTTCTCTGAGATTTAGGTAGAAAATGTAAAGTTCGCACGGAACTGCCTCCACACTCGTGTGAGATATAAGGCGTTTGGGATCTTCTTTTCACTGTTTCTACAGAGATGGGGTTTCGTCTTCACAAGCAGCGTGGTTGTTGAAACCAGATTTTACGAGTTCTTAGGTAATTTTCTTCGATTCTCAGCTCCTGTTTCTATCTCTAAGCGCAATTTCGAATTTCGTTTCTTTTCGAGAAATTCCTCCGCGTTTTGTTGAGATTCGCTGATTGCGGAACGCCTTGTAGGGTTCGGATTGCATTTGACAGTTTTAGGTATTTTCATTGTTTCAGTGCCGACTATTTATGTTTTTTTTTGAAATTTGGGTTTGGGATGAATGGGTTCTGAACAAGGTAGGGTATAAGGGGAGAAGGCGAGTTAGAACTGCTAGATTTTCATGACAACTTCTCCCAGTAACCTTTTTGGTGGAAATTGTATCATTGTTGATTGCTATTTCTCATCTTTGGCTTAAAATGATACCTGAAATCTCCAGCTCGTCTAAGTTTTTGTTGACATCACAATATTTTGGTTGTGCAGTTCAGATGAAATGGCCTCTTCACAGAATGTGGAATTGGAGGCTGCAAAATTTCTGCATAAACTCATTCAAGATTCTAAAGATGAGCCAGCCAAGCTGGCTACTAAACTCTATGTGGTGTGTGTTGCTATCTCTTAATGATAAAAAAGCTTCAATTTTATCTGCTTAAAAGACTAGGTATACCTGTGATTAATTTAATTTTTGTTTCAGATACTACAACACATGAAATCAAGTGGGAAGGAGCATTCAATGCCATATCAAGTGATATCAAGGTAAAATGCCCACAATTTAACACCCTAACTCATCCACATGCAGTTATTTAATTGCTTTTGATTAGACCTGGTCTTTTTAAGTGAACTAGGATAACAAAATCGATTATCTGATTTTGATTATTCAATTGGGACATATATTTACTTTTTAACTCTTCCTATCATGGTAGTTAAGATATGAGTAAAATGTTTGTTGTCTCTATACTTTTGGTCAAACCTGGTTCAGGTCCATGGCACATTTTCCCTTAGGATATTAACCAGCATTTCCACGTGTGATGGAAAATGAAATAATCACAGGAATGGGTTGTTTAATTGCATCATGTATGGTTTAAATAAATGTGAATGCTTTTTTGTACTTAGGATTCTGTTTCCGAAAAGAAAAGAGGTCAGATATATTTTGTTCCTTTGTGTAATTTGGCTAGGATAACATATGTTTGAAACTGATGGCTACTTCTCATGTGAATACCTTTTTTTGATTGCATTTGCAAATAGCATAATTCCCAAGTTAATTATGAGGCTCATCTTCTGGATTTAATTTTCTTGTCACGCCTTATTGTCTATAATGAAACTAATATTTGTCACTATTGGCACCAAACCTTTGTTTGTTAGTGTTGGGAATTTGACCCGATATTTGGTTTCATGCTCAATGCTGTTTCTTCTGACTTAATGTTGTGTGTAATAAGGGCAATGGAGACTGTCATCAATCAACATGGTCTTGATATTGAAGCATTGAAGTCATCTCGTCTTCCCTTAACTGGTGGTCCTCAAATTGGTAATTAATAGAGCATGTTTGCCTATTGCAGAAAGGATGTTTGTGTGATTTTGATTTCAATGTTTGATAATTTTGTAGGATCTTCATCACAGTCAGTGAATGTTACAAAAGATTCTAGAGTGGGTCTGGTGGAAAATGAGGTGTCCAAAATGGACCCTTATGCTTCTGGCCGGCCACCAGTTGCCCCAAGTGGTGGAGCACCTGATTATTATCAGGGATCTGTGGCTCAGAGGAGTAGCCAGTCTTTTGATCAAGGTAGTCCATCGAGTTTGGATTCTAGGTCTGCTAATTCACAATCACAAGACAGACGTGATACTGCAAACTGGGACAAACAGTCGAATCAAAAGGATGGTAAGAAAGCTACTACAAAGAGAAAGAGGGGAGATACATCATCACCTGTGGAACTGCATGTTGACAGTCCTCAGCTGGATCCTCGCAATACTGGTGTTAATGCAAGGAAGGGGAAAATGACCAAGGCTGAATCGTCGGATGGTCTTCCTGTTAAAAGCGGTGAACTAACCAACTTTAACATGGCTTCAAATAGTGGTCAAATGGAGAATGTTTCAACTTTGCCTGGTAGCATGAGAACAATGCTTAGAGCAAACCAAGAAGGTCATCATTTGTTGGCAAAGCAAACCGATTTAACAAAGATTGGCAATCCAATGGTGCGAGCACCTAATTCGAAGTATGCCGAAGACTCAGAAGTTTCCTCTGCACATATTGCTTCAGGAAAGCAGCAAGGTACTTCCTTAAGTTGTACACTAATGAGATTGTGTGATCAAAATAAAGCTGGATTGCCTCTTCTAAAAATTCTTATGTTCCATTTCTTCTAATGTTGTTCCTGGTAATACAACGGTAGAAAGGTCAATGCAGCAGTTAGTACCTCCACAAGTCATGATATAACTTGATGAAACTGAGCTCGTGGGATTAAGAACTACAAACATTTTGGAATATAATACTAAAATGCCAATGCCAAATATTTGAGTGGCCAGTGGTGAGGTTTGACACTAGAATTCCTAGAAGAGCTATGTGTGTATATAATTAATTGAATGGAAGAAATTATTTGAATAGAGGTTTTCTTAAACACTAGTTCTTGTATCAGGCATACATATCTGTGCCTAAATTATTTGAGTATTCTCTGCTGTTAGATCATCATCACGGTTTGGTCATTATGGAGGAAAATGATTGAGAAAATATCAATCTTACCCAGAATTAGATCTAATAAAGGAAAATACAGCTATAATTTTGAATTTCTTTCACACAGTTATTGATAGAAAAGAATTTATATTAATTTCAGGTGCTTATGCAAAGGTTCATGGAGGGATGGGAATTCCACCTGGCGCATCTTCAATGGGTGAAGCTTTCTCAAATTCAGTGCAATATGGTGGTGCAATTGAGCGTGATGGGGTTAGTTCTACTAATTTAGCTGATGGACATAAAATTTCTCAGGTACTTGACTGTTTATCTTTAAGCTGTATTAACTCCTCCCCCCATCAGCTATGGTCATTGTACTTTAAAAGTTATTCTGCTTCTTTTATTCTCTTTTGACCATGTTACTTGTATATAGTCAACTTGATTACTTGACCATGTAATTTTATTGACAGGTTGGCAGGCAAAATAGTGGCTCTGAAATGACTATGCTTAGACAAGGTGTTCCTCCAAGAGACACAGGAAAATCCACTGTTCCTGTCATGCCTTTCAAAGAACAACAGTTAAAACAGCTTCGTGCTCAGTGCCTTGTTTTTCTAGCATTTAGGTAGGCAGTTTGGCTACCATCTATTGGTTTAAAAAATGGACTTGAATTATATTTTTCATGTGAAACTTTGTTGTTAAATGTGCAGGAATGGCCTAGCACCAAAGAAACTACATCTTGAAATTGCACTTGGAACAGCCTTTTCTAGAGAAGGTGACTGATCTTTATATTATTTCACGTATTGGCCATCTTCATTGACTAACAAGTGATGGTAATACAGATGGTTCTCGCAAAGATCTAATTGACCACAAAGGAAAATCACAATCTTTTAATGAATCAAGTAATGCATCTGGGATTGTGATGCCATTTGGAGGCCCAAGCAATGTGAGACAGACAGATAAAAACCCTTCAGGTTCCTCTTCAGCTGGCAAAATTGTTGAGGCTGACTCTTTGTCAAAGGGAACTGAGAGCCCAAGAACAATGGAGGACAAAGGTAATCTACATGTCAGAAAAATAGATGTTGAAAGACGGATTCAAGAAAGAATGACCACACAAGCTTCCTCAGTCACTTCATGTCAGCAGCAAGATTCTTCAAGTACAAGAGGAGCTGTAGTTGGTAATAATCACTTGGATGATGTTGACACCAGTAGTATACCGGTAGGAAGATCTAACCAATCTTCTGTTGTTGGTCCGAATAGCTGGGCTGGTTTTGCTGGTGCTAATGAGGCTTCAAAGGGACCTCCACAGATCTCTACTATTCAACACGAGTTGCCTATAGAAAGAAGAGAGAATATTCCTAGTCAGTTTCAAAATGTTGGTAACAATTGTGGTTCACGGAATCACAATCTGTCTTCTTTTTCTTTAAAAGAGCAATGGAAATCTGTTCCGGGGACCGACAGTGATCCCCATGGAGCAGCCATGATTAAGGATGGAAATGTGATGATAAGACATGTTTCTTCAGGTGTAAACCATACTCAATATAACCATGCTATTACAGTCAGTTTTTTTACAGCTTAATGTTTTCTGTATTATTCCAAGTGTCAATAATTGATTACTTTTAAAATATGGATCAGGATTACTTTCAGATGGCTTCAAAACAGTTCCAGTTGATAATGCATCAAAGCATGGCATCTCTTTTCCTACTGAGCAAGATGGGAATGAGAGGTTGGTATCAGGCGATTTGCCACCTTCTCCAAAATATACAATGTCAGAGAGATGGATCATGGATCAGCAGAAAAAGAGGCTTCTAGTTGAGCAAAATTGGGTGCAAAAACAGCAGAAAACAAAGCAAAGAATGGCTACTAGTTTTCACAAGTTAAAGGTTTGTTCTCTTTTAACTGCCATTTTTTCTGGTTTAGCGCTTAATATGTTCTCCTTGAACATTTAAATAATATTTGCACCCTGCACATACAAAATGTGTTTTTCATAATGACTGCACAATGTGTAAACATCATTACCTGTGCTTCATCCTTTGTATTGCAGGAAAATGTGAGCTCCTCTGAAGATATTTCTGCTAAAACCAAAAGTGTCATAGAGTTGAAAAAACTTCAACTATTAGAGCTCCAACGACGTCTCCGGAGGTAATTTGTTGTGTAGATAAACTTGTTATTTTCTTCGATTATCAGTTTGACAGTATATTCTCGGTTTGTGGTCCAGTGATTTTCTGAACGATTTTTTCAAACCAATTACAACCGAGATGGATCATTTAAAATCAATTAAGAAACATAGACATGGTAGAAGGGTCAAACCTGAAAGGTTTGAGCAGAAAATGAAGGAAGAGCGTCAGAAACGGATTCGTGAGAGGCAGAAGGAGTTTTTCAGTGAGATAGAGGTTCACAAGTATGTGTATTTTTTTCCCATCTCTAACTGACTTTTCTACCTCTTTAGTTTTCCAATGTATTGTAGTTGATAACTATGAATCAGTGCTCTCCTTACTCCTTTCCTCAATTATTACTTGAAATCTAGGGAAAAACTTGATGATGTCTTCAAAATGAAGAGGGAACGGTGGAAGGGTTTCAATAGATATGTTAAGGAGTTCCATAAAAGAAAAGAACGCATTCATCGTGAGAAGATTGATAGAATCCAGCGGGAAAAGATTAATTTACTGAAAATAAATGATGTGGAGGGATATCTTCGTATGGTGCAGGTTTGTTTATTTTCTTATTTGTTAGAAATGGATACATGGCTTAAATGTTTAATTTGCAATGCTATTTTCAATGGTACATTAGGATGCAAAATCAGATCGTGTAAAGCAACTGCTTAAAGAGACTGAGAAGTACCTTCAAAAGCTTGGGTCCAAGCTACAGGAAGCAAAGGCTGCTGCTGGACGTTTTGGACAGGAGGTCGATGATACAGGTCATGTCAGTTTTCTTGAGAATAGTGAAACAGAAAACGAGGATGAAAGTGATCAGGCAAAGGCAAGTTTGTCTTATTGCATCTCTTTTTTAGGTTTAAATCTTGCATTATAAAATATCTGACTTATTTTTTCCAATTCTTTTTACAGCATTATATGGAAAGTAATGAGAAGTATTATAAGATGGCCCACAGGTACTAGTTCTGTGCTAATGTAATATCGTAAAAAAAAAAATTCGTGGCACTGTAAGTTGCTTATATCGTACTTTTGCTATTAATGATAGGATAAGCAACATAGGAGACTAGGGATTTACTGGTTTAGTTTTAGTGTCAAAGGATCAAAAGTGTTCATAGTGCATTGGTTCCATTAATCTATAAATATGTATGTGAGATTTCTACTGTGTTGAGTAATCCGTCTGCTTCATTCTAAGGATTTTCACTACCCCTGCAGTATAAAGGAGAGCATTGCAGAACAGCCATCTAGTTTGCAAGGGGGGAAATTGAGGGAGTAAGTTAAATATTTGCCTTCTTATAATGTCTGTTATTTAGTTGGATACGTATGCAGAGTTACATAAATGAAAAAAGAACAGACTAAAAGTGGCAATTTTTTTGGATCTTTGTGGGAGTAAGTTAAATATGTGCCTTTGTATAATGCATCTTATTTAGTTGGATACATATGCTCTTGTCTTGCAATGGAGATCCAAATTTTGTTGTTGCACTTTTAGTCCCTTTTTTTATGTACGTAATTCTGCATATACTTTGGCTTAGTGGGGACTTTCTCCTTCTCACTTTTCATTTGTTTTTGTTAGTTTTATTAAATCTGGTTTGACAAGCAAGAGCTTAGGACTTCCATTCTCTATTCTTTTGGGTTCTAAGGATTTGTATTCTTTCTAATTGAACATTTTGTTCTTAGATATCAAATGAATGGCTTGAGGTGGCTGGTTTCCCTATACAACAATCATTTGAACGGAATTCTTGCTGATGAAATGGGACTGGGTAAAACAGTACAGGTACAACTTTGGTGAGCTGAGGAGATTAGTATACATAGTTGGATTGCTATTTGGTTCCTTTCTGTCCTTTTTTTAATTATTATTTTGGTAGCATGGTATTTTCTCTCCTTATCCCTTCTGAATAAATTTTGCCTTTTGGGGATTTTACACTTATTATTACATGTGTACATGCTAAAGAGAATGAATCATCATATTGCAATAAAAGGATTTTAAGATCTCTTGTATCTATAAAATCCTAATGCCTTATTTTACAGGTTATTTCTTTAATTTGCTATCTGATGGATACAAAAAATGATAGAGGACCATTTCTCGTGGTTGTGCCCTCTTCGGTTCTACCTGGTTGGGACTCAGAAATAAACTTCTGGGCTCCTGGTGTTCATAAAATTGTCTATGCTGGACCGCCAGAGGAGAGACGTCGGTTATTCAAGTAATTAGACTTTATGATATCAACTCCCTCAATCTGTTTTATGCTTATGCCTTGGTGTGTGCCTTATCAGTTTTTTCATATTTTAGGGAAAGGATTGTTCACCAGAAATTCAATGTTCTTTTGACTACATATGAATATTTGATGAATAAGCATGATAGACCAAAGCTAAGCAAAATACATTGGCATTATATAATAATTGATGAAGGGCACCGCATAAAGAATGCTTCTTGCAAGTTGAATGCTGACTTGAAACACTATCAGAGCTCTCACAGATTGCTATTAACTGGAACACCATTACAGGTTTTTTTTCCCTGTGTGTGTGTGCGCTTTTTGTTGGGAATAACTGAAATGTTCTGCTCGGCCCTTATTGGAGGCTCGTGATATGTTCTTTATTTCACTTTTGTCCTTATTTTATAACATTTGATGTTTATGGCTGCTGGTTTCATTATTTTATAATTTATATTTATATGCAGAACAATCTTGAAGAACTGTGGGCACTACTTAATTTCTTGTTACCAAACATATTCAATTCATCGGAGGACTTCTCGCAATGGTTTAACAAGCCATTTGAGAGTGCTGGAGATAGCTCACCTGATGAAGTAAGTTTTGGATCACTTCTTTATATATATATATATATATATATATATTTATATTAAATTTATATATTCTTGATTTCAATGTAAGCCTCATTGATTTTTATGTAATAATTGTGTTTTTTTTTCTATTTATAAATATTAAATAGGCTCTATTATCTGAGGAGGAAAATCTCTTGATCATAAATCGTCTGCACCAAGTTTTGAGACCATTTGTACTCAGGAGATTGAAACACAAGGTTTTTAATACTCAACTTAAGCTTATTAAGTGTAGTTTCTACGTGTCCTTGAGTTTCTGTATTCTATGGACGGGGTTTATTCTTTATCAATATACTTCTTATGATTTGTTTTGACTCTTCTAATCAATACTTCCTTCTTAGTAGTATGTGTGGGCATACCCATATGTCCATATAATGCTATCAAAGTATATGCCTCTTCTATACATTCATAATTCATTATTTTGTTGTTGTTGTTGTTCTCTTAATTTCTTTGTCCTTTTTCATGCATACTTCAGTTGTATGTATTATAACTTTTTACTGAGAACTGCTCTTAAATTGTAAAATATGGGGTTATGCAACATAAAAAATTATAAAAACGAGTTTCTTAAAGCTACTAGAATTTTGATGAACATCTGGTAATTGCTGTTATATGGATAAATGTTCTACATTATTCAAGTCAGATCTGTTATTTGACCTAAATCTTTACTCTTTTTGTATCAATTTTTATGAGTTGGATTATGATTTTTGAAAACTGCAGTTGAGCATGTCTATTTAAAAAAAAAATGTTTTCACTTTTCATTTCTTTGATTTTCTTTTAACTTAAAAATGCTATTATCTTTTCATTTTGTTTTCTGATGTTGAGGATTTGTAATGAAAACAAGGAAAACAGTTTTATTTTTTTACTGTTTCACACGTCTTTGAACAAAGCAAAAATAATGTGACACTTTTGTTACTAAAAGTATAACTAGAAGACATTTTCTTTAGCCAAATACCTTTATCTTGTCTGCCCTGAAGATGCATTAGCTTCTGAAATCATCATTCTACTGTTCTTGTGTTTTCAATTTATTTTAGGTTGAAAACGAGCTTCCTGAGAAGATCGAGAGATTAATAAGATGTGAGGCTTCTTCGTATCAAAAACTTTTGATGAAGAGGGTGGAAGAAAATCTTGGTTCTATTGGCTCTTCAAAGGTATATTTTCTATTACTTTATTCTGTGTTGGACGATGATTCTTGACCTTTTAATGTTAGACTAAAAATTTATTTCCCTGCGTTTTAAATTTAGTAGCTTTCCTGTATAGAAAATATCATGTACTTGCTCTGCTGGTCTAATTGAAATTTATAATTATTAGGCTCGATCAGTACACAACTCTGTCATGGAGCTTCGAAATATATGCAATCATCCATATCTCAGCCAACTTCATGCAGAGGAGGTATATTCATATCTCACCCTGCTTCATCCAGAAAGTAATAAAATTCTTTACAGAGGCTACATCTTAAACTTCCAAAATGGTGTTTTCTGTGTCTGAAGTAGTCAATTTTGTTTATTGGCTACTTCAGCCGACAGTGAAGTATTATGTGATTATGTATTTGTTATTCTTTACTTATTGGTATGCTGCAGTATGACTTTTTGCTGTTTGCAGGTGGATAACTTCATACCTAAACATTATCTGCCACCAATTATTCGACTCTGTGGGAAGCTTGAGATGTTGGACCGTTTATTGCCTAAGTTGAAGGCTACAGATCACCGGGTATGAAGTATCCTATATAATTGTTGCCAAATTACTACATTTAACTTATTTCTTGTCAGTATTGTCTTGAGTTGTTTGCTATAACTGAAGATATTTTGTAATCCTGTTTACCATGCTTGCATTTGTTTGTTTAAGATCTACTAGCTGCTTTGGAATTGGAATGTGTTTGACAGTTCATTCACCCTTTGCCAAATCTATGAAACGGAAACTGGTTCTTGTAATGAGTACCTTAGTATTAGCGATTTGTTTTGGAAATTTAGCTTTTAATGTCTTGTATCATACTGTCTATGCCTTTTCAGGTTCTTTTCTTTTCGACAATGACTAGGTTGCTGGATGTTATGGAGGAGTACCTTACCTTAAAACAGTATCGGTACCTCCGGTTAGATGGACATACATCAGGAGGTGATCGTGGTGCTCTGATTGAACTATTTAACCAACCTGATTCCCCATATTTTATTTTCTTGCTCAGGTAATTATAATGTCTACTACGACACTAAGTTAATTAAAAAATTGAATTGGGGAATATTTTTTTTTTTTTTGGATTGTGGGAGGGTGGTTTTCGAGACATTTAGTTGAATGGCTCTTATTGACATCTATATATAGACTTTTGTTCAAATCTTAATCTACATTTTATTATTGGAATTAAATAATGAATTTTAGGCTCTATTTGGTTTGAGAAAATGTTTTCTATTTGTCATTTATTTTTTTCATTTTCTGAATACAATGTTCATTTCCAAGTTTTCATGATGTTTAAAATGTTTTTTCTTTCACTATTTTCTTATCAAGGTTGTATTTTGTTCATGATGTGGACTTGGGTATATTATGGAGTTCCTAAGTTGCACATCAAGTAGAGTGAAATGCTCAGTAGAGTATGTAAGTGCTTAGTTCTCCTAACTTAACAAGTAGCTTTGAAGGATGAGTTCCCCTAGTGCTTTAGTGCTTATCAACTGGTACCTAAACTGGTTGTTGTTGTCGTCTCAAAAATGGCTACCTATAGAGGGTTCTAACCAACAAAGAAGTGTCGCAGGTGAAGTGTTCTAGAGTGAGCAGTTGAGAAGTTGTTTAAGTCCCTCTTCGAGTAGTATGAAATTGTTGGTGGGGTATCTAGGCATTTGGTTCTCCTTCCTCAATAACTAGCTTTATGAGTGGATTCTCATAGTGCTTAGGTTATCAGTTCAGATCACTATATCAGCAGTTGAACCTCACCCCATCACCAAACACCTTGTTACAGTCACTGTACCAGCTTATTCTGTTACCAATTTGGAACCATCACTGTTCTGTTGTGCCTTCTGTTTATTACCACAATCTCTCCCTTTTTTGCACCACTCATCATTCAATTTCTCAAAAGGCTCATAAAGCCACCAAAACCATTGACATGCCATGGATACGAAAGCACCAATGTCATCACCTACACCAAGATATCAAAACCATTGACACCCCACTGAATTAGAAGCATTGAAGTTGAAACCGCTGATTTACTCAAATGCGCCACTGCTAGTACTTGTTGGAATCAACCATTCGCTCAATATCATGACTTCATCCACACTCAGCTTCAATCACTGTATCTTTCTACACAAAACCCATGAATGTGTGCCAATATGTATTGAAGCCAACAAGAAATGGGATTCATTGCTTAGATAAAATTACAAAGGATAGCGAACATCTTACAAAGCTCATATAAAACAAAACATAGATAATACAAAACAAAGGAAAGCAGATCTCTATCTCACCCACACAAACTCAAGGTGGATGTGAAACAATAGGCAACTCGGCCATTTTAAGCTTGGATCCAAGGAAAAAAAAGTCTTGTTGGTGAAAGTGGCTTGGTTAGAATATCAGTCCATTCAGGAGTATGCTACACCACAAGCTGCTCGGCTAGAGCGTTCTCTATCACAAAGAAGAGATCTATTTCCACTCGTTTAGTCTAGGCAGGTAAAATTGGATTTTGAGCTAAATTGACTGCACTGAGATGATCACAACAAGCAATAGGAGTGAGATGAGGCATAGGAAGTTCTGTTAACAAAGTTTGAATCTAAAGATCAATAATAGTAGAAGCAAGACTCCTATATTCAACTTCTGTGCTTATCGAGCTGAAATAATTTGTTTTCTTGATCATCAAATAGTCTATGTACTAGGACCTAAGTAGATTGTGGTTCCAGAACTCCATTGATTATCAGGATTGATAAACCGTTAGTCACGTCCAATTTTCAAATAAAAGTATGTTTCCTCCTAATGTAGTATAGGGTCAACCTAAGTCGAATCCCAAGAACACATTCTATCTCACACATCTCTTCTGACCATTTCTGGTGGCCATCTTGGTGGTATGTGACCATTCTGCAGTTTCTCAGCCTTGTCTAGGGTTGCAGATGGTTTGAGTTGGTGGGGAGGTGACGGCTGGATGGCTGATGTGAGAAAGTGGCTAGGTTCTTAGGTCTATAAAGTCAGGGAGGATGTTGGGCCGGAGTCCTGATCGGACCAAAACAGTCCAATAATTAGGGAAGGGGTTCTTTTGCTGTATTTTTATGAATTATATGCTTCTGTAAAAATATAAAAAAAACTCTGATATTAAAAATATAAAAAAAGCATTATACATAGTCAAATATAATTTAGTTGTATTGTATTATACAACAGAGATAATTGCAACATATAATAATAAGCATGTATAAAAAATGTAATGATTATACAGAATTAATACAATGATATGAATTAGAATAACCAAATATATATGAAAATAATATTAATAAGCAATTGAATGGTATAGATATATTTATACACACACACACATTATAGAAAAACTTCAAAGTAGCAGTCATCGCACTGTTCTGCATTCGCATTTTTTGGGGTTGGCTGCTACGCCTCATTATGTAGTAATTAAAACATTGTGATTAGTTCCGGATTTCCTAGAAATGTCTTAAACTGGAGCTTTTAAAACTTGGGCAATCTTAACTTTACAAGTGAGTTCTGTGGGATTTAGCTAGGTCCTAAGCCCAAGTAAGCCTTATTTTGGTTGCGCTTTCAGATATTTCTTGATGAAACCATTTCACTGCTGTAAGTTGGAAGTTATCATTTGTCTTCCTATGATTGAAAACTTGTGCTAAATTGGATATAATTTGTAAATGTTTTTGCTTGTAACTTTTTGGAGGGAGTTTGTTTTGAAACTTGACAATTCTTCCCCTATATTGTTTAGATGCAATCTTAAAGGATCTTTCAAATAAGAGCTATCTCATGTTGTCTACATGAAAACCAGTAACTTGTATTATCTTTTATATTGCTAACATTCATCTATTGTCTAAAAAAGCATTCGAGCTGGTGGTGTTGGAGTGAATCTTCAAGCTGCTGACACAGTGATCTTATTTGACACTGACTGGAATCCACAGGCAACAGAATTTCTTTCATATGATTTTCTAAATAAATTGTTTGCTTTTATGAGTAATTAATGTGATATTTGTTGTTTTTTTCTTTTTCAGGTTGATCTTCAAGCCCAAGCAAGGGCTCATCGAATTGGTCAAAAGAGGGATGTTCTTGTTCTTCGGTTTGAAACAGTTAGTGCTTTTCCCTTTGAAACGGTCATATAGCAAATTGTTTAATTAATACATGATTTGAGTTATATTTTCCTGCGGAATAGTTTTTAATGCATGTATCATTTGATAGGTGTAGCCAACGGTGAGTACTAGAGGCAAACATAGTTTAATTTGTACTACTTTATGCATAACTGATTTGTAGCTGTTAAATACAATTGTTTTTTTTTGTAAAATATTTATATTGCTACTCTTTAAAACCACAGAGAATTATATATTTTGTTGTCATTATATTGGTTTTTAATCCCTTTATTCTTTTTTTTTGGGATTCTAAAATGTTTGGATTTTTTCAGTATCTACCTTGCCTGCTTAATGGTTCAGATTGATGGTAGCTTTTTCGTGTTAATGCTATAACATTACTGAAAACTTAGTTATGTTTTTTTCATATAAGGTTCAAACTGTTGAAGAACAAGTCAGAGCTTCAGCTGAGCACAAACTTGGTGTTGCTAATCAGAGCATTACTGCTGGTTTTTTTGATAATAATACAAGGTTGTCGAGGCTGTCATATTTCGCTCTTTTCTGATGAAATTTCTGAGTCAGTTCTGAAGTTCTGTTGTCTGTGATTGTTTGTAGTGCTGAAGATCGAAGAGAATACTTAGAAGCGCTCCTGCGTGAGTGTAAGAAAGAAGAAGCTGCACCTGTTTTGGATGATGATGCTCTAAATGATGTCTTAGCCCGCAGGTTCTGTTTTAATTTTTTTTGGCACCACCTGTATGATATCCACGGCCTAGTATCTCTGCTTTATGATGATTAATTGAGTTGTTTGATTTTCTGTCTTCTTTTATGTATATTTGATTGTGTCACTTTTTTAGAATGACAGGGGGTAGTAGTAATTAGGGCAAATTTTGGATATGTATTTTTATTGCCTCCATTTAATTAATTACATAATGTGGTTCCTGATGTATTATTGTCATTTTAGCATTATACCCTCTGCTATGCTGATTGAAATCTCAGATTATCATGTTACTTTGTACATGGTGCTATTAAAACCTTCGTTTGTTGATAAGATCTTTTAAGTATTCCAAATGTTTGTTTCTCCATTGTAATTGCATTTAAAATAACATTATAACTACCGCATAATTTAGTTTTCCCCCTTTTGGCTATTCCTTCTTCCACCTAAGTTGTGTTAAAAGAGAGAAGAAAAAGAAAAGAGAATTGATGCATATTTTGTTTTTTTTTTTTTTTCGCAGCGAAACAGAGTTAGATATATTTGAGGCTGTTGACAAAAAGAGGAAGGAAGATGAGCTGGTATTGTATTGAGTATTTGCTTAGGTTTTTCATCAGCAGGCATATATCTTTTTAACTGCTGTTGTGAAACGGAGAATCTCATTGGAGCTCAAAAAAAATGTTGCAGGCTACATGGAAAAAATTGGTGCATGGACAGACAGCTGACGGATCTGATCTTATTCCTCCACTTCCTGCTCGTCTGGTCACTGATGAAGACCTGAAACAGTTCTATGAAGCAATGAAGATCTCTGACGTGCCTAAGGTTGTGGTAGAATCTAGTGGAGTAAAGCGAAAGGGTGGATATCTTGGAGGCCTTGATACTCAACAATATGGCAGGGGAAAGCGTGCAAGAGAGGTTTGCTAAATTTTATTCGTTCAGATTTTTGCGTTCAATTGTATTCCTTGCCTGGTTTTTTGCTCTCTGTATGAGTATGGTCTGCTTCGACTTACCTTCATATTACGAGTTTTACATAGGCTTAATCATGTGTAAATTTGATGAACATAACTTGACATGTGATATGCGAAAAGCAGAAGAAATGAAAAAGTAGATTGAAATCGTACTCGTGCATTACCTTGTGTTTTAGATGTACTACGCAATTGCTAAACAATGTGAACATACTTTATGAAGGTTCGTTCGTATGAAGAGCAATGGACAGAGGAGGAGTTTGAAAAGATGTGTCAGGTTGAAGCTCCGGATTCACCCAAACTAAAAGAAATGGCAGAAATGAGTTATCCAACAAATACTTCTAGCTCTGCTGTATCTACCACTTCCAACTCCCAACCTGTGGTGGCTGTGTCTCCAGTGGCCCCAACATTGCCATCTGTGGAGAGTCTTCCTGTACAACAAGTCAAAGAAATAACTCCTCCAGCCAAACGCGGTCGTGGAAGACCTAAAAGAATAACTTCTGATAAGTCCCCAGCTGTGATGGGCCCTCCGGTAACTTCTGGAACTGTTGAAGTAGACACACAGTTACAAAAAGAAATTGGGTCTGGACTTTTAGCATCATCAGCTGCTGATTCTGTTTCTCATGCTGCTGAAGTTACAAATGTGAATGCACCCGTGCAGCAGTCTGATACAGGAGTTTCTCCTAATGCACATCCCGCCATTCCTGTGCCGACTATTTCAACAAATTCGCAGGCAGCTGCCGTTCCTGTCTCTGTAACTATTCAAGCAAGAGGGCGGAAAATTCATGGTAGTGAAGGGATTAGACGTAGAGGAAAGAAGCAGGTCATGATTCCACCTCCTGTCCCTGGTGGTTCTGTTGGTCCTGATGTAAAGGTGAATGAGAAATTGGATAATAAATTGGTGAGTCCTTCAGGTCAAGCTATCTCCCAGAGTGAAGCTGTTCCCACTTTTGCTGCAGTAGCCTATCCACCTTCTGCTTCTTTGAACAGTGGGAAGGATCCTTTGGGTACTGGGACTGTTTTGAATTCTCAGGCACCCTATCCTTCACCCTCTAATACATCGTCGGTTCAAACTGCACCCACTCATCAATCTGAGCAGATGCCAAGTAAAGTACAAAATCAGAAGTCACAAACTGGAGCTTCACGTCGTAGGGGGAAGAAACAGGCACCAATATTAGCTCCCGTTTCAGATGCTTCACATCAGGATGTACATCAAACTGCTAATTTACCTATTTCATCAGGGAGTACTTTAGGTGAAAAAGCCACTGAATTAAAGAGCTTACAAGCGAACAATGTTCAAGAATCAATACGTGTTGTCCAGGATCAAGCATCACAGAACCTTGGGGATCAGGATTTAAAATCACTGGAAGGATCAGATGATTCAGCTAAACAGACAGTGATCACGTCTTCATGTCAAGATAGTATTATCAAATCTCCAGGTGAAATTTTGCATTGTAGTATTGAAGTTGTTAAAAGTCTTTTCATTTGTTTTAGAGAAGATCTTAGATATAAACTCAATTTTTTGCAGGGAAAGATCCTGAGAACGCTAAGAATCCTGATGTGCATGATACTTCTGTAAAGGTTGTTAAATCTTCTGAAATTAACTCGGGGAGTGAAACTTCATTTCTCACAACGGTGTCTGTTTCTGAGGTGACAAAGAATCAGCTTTCAGGTGGCAAAGCCCATGCTCAAACTGTTGAAAGTACAAAAGTCATCTCTTCAGTTGTTGATACTCCAACTAATACCTTGACTGGCAGTGAAACTACAGAAGCCATCAACAAGTCTTTAGATCCTGTGACTCCAAAGATTGTTCCCAGTACATTAAGCACTATTTATCCTTCCACTCCAGCCTCTGAATCTACTCTTCCAGCCTCAATTGAATCTGTGCCTGCCAAAAGGCAAGGTCGTAAAGCTCAAAATAGAGCAGAGCCTCCAAGACGAAGGGGTAAAAAATCAGCTTCAGTGTTACCTGTTGTTCCTGATGCAGTTACTGGTCAGGATCCCAAGTTAAGTCATCATGCACAGAATTCATCAGGGGATTCTTTGCAAGGTAAAGCCACTGCCAATATCAGTCAAACCCAAGCATTTGAGATCCTTTTACCTAGTGGAGTAGTTAGTCATGATTCAAAAAGAAAAGATAGAGCAACCAATTCTACCCAAAATAAGCAACTGAAAGTTACAAGGATTGATGGTGCACCTATCTCCGCAGATAAGATTTCTGTGCATGATGTTGCCAGGGTAATGAAGGAAGTTTTCTCTGGAACTTGCTTACCAAAGCCCAAAGCTCATGATTCCGCTGGGAGTGAGGATAAGAATACAACTTTTGTACATGTAGCAACTAAAGCTGCAGTATGTGGCTCCAATAACCAGACTTTGGAGGATAAAGCACGTTGTGATGTAACAACTAGTGGTGCAGCATGCCTGACTTCGGGTGCTGTTGTGAATGTTCATGAAAAACAATCAGAACTAGCATCCAGTATGCCAAATTTGGAGGGTAAAGCTAATTTAGATATGCCAACTACCGGAGAACATAGCCTGCTATCAGATGTTAAACAAAAGGCTGAACAGACTCAATATTGTGTTGAAAACTCAACCACAGAGTGTAAAATAGCTCTTGATACAACTCTCAGTGCTGTCGAAAAGACTGGTGGTTCTTTGGAGAGACTTCCTACCAGTGATTTAAATATAGATTCGTGTAGCCATCAGATGTGTTCATCTTCTGGTGCTGGATCTCTTGTGGTAATTGATCATAAACTTGGAAACCAATCTGACTTATCTGAGGAGTGTTCAAAACCTTCTGCACTTGATATTGGTGGCACAGGATGCCCGCCAATTCCATCGGACCCCGAAATTTCTAGTAATAGTCTTGTATCTACTCAGGTTAATATGTGTACTCAGAGCCATTCATCCACAAACAAGCCTCCGGATATGACAGAACAAATTTCTACTGAAAAATTGGATCTTTCAAAACCATCTTTGGCATCGGCTCTTGCTCATGTTGACAGCTCTGGGTTATTGGTTCAGACTGAAAATTTAGGTGACCAACAAGTGACCTCATCTAGTCCTGCAATAGATACTTCTAATGAAGTTAAAAATGAAACAGAGTCTACCAACAAACCTTCTGCTGAACTCTCCTCTGATGAGGTTGGGTGTAAAATTTCAGATTCAGAGTTGCTGAAATCTGAGAATCCGATTACATCTGGACATGATTCTCAAAAGCCGCTAGAACCCTCCATAAAACAGTGTTCAGAGTCAGCTTCTGAAATGGAAAATCCTGTGGGTGCTAAAGCTGTTGAAATTCAGAAGCATCCAGATGCTCTAGAACCGTCTTTACATGGTACTCCATTGAACGATAGTTGTTCACAACCTCTTTCTGAAGAAAAAAAGGATGATGCAAATTTCATATCTGGACAGATTGAGTCTTGTGTTGCTAAATCTATAAATATTGACCCGGTTTCCCAAGAAAATATAGCATTAGCCGATCCTATTGAGAATCCAAAGACTTCCTCTGAGGCTTGCCATATAGAGATGGACACATCTGACAGGTTAGTGTTCCCACAACCTTCTGCTTTGGAAGCTGTAGGGAACGATTTGAGAGGTAATTCTGGTGTTGGCAGTTTTGTAGAGGGAACTATATCTGAAGCTGCAGTCCTGCCCCAGTCAACCTTGTTTGAAGAGCAAAATAGGGGTTCGGAACCTTTGGAAGAGTCAATTGAGAAGGATGTGGCCAACAACTCTGGATTCCAGGAGGAAGTAAAAGTTGATGAAGTGGAAGCTGATGTTCTAATGGATTCTTCTATTAGTAAGACTGTGCTTGTAAAAGGTGATGTTTTTCAAGAAAATATGAATTTTTCCTCCCATCCAATGACAAAGGAAGAAAGCATAGAAGGATCAACTGCAAGGAGCCTATCTATCATCATTTCACCATCAATTGGATTGGAGGATTCTAATCTTGAACTAGTTGATAAATATATATCTCCGATTGGTAATTCTCAGTCTGGATCTGAAGATAATATGTTGAAGAGCTTGGATTTAGTTTCATCTCCTTCGGTGAGGAAGGAAGAAGGGGCCAGTTCTACCTCTGATATTGATGGTACTGAAGGTCATTCAATGTCTCTGAGTGTACCTGTTTGCTCTAATGACTTGCTTGGTAAATCAGAGGTTCATCAATTAATTACCGTCACAGATGCCAGGGAGCCTTCACTGATTCAGCTGAAAGAGGAAGAAAAAATTGAGGTATCATCTGACAGTAAATTAGTTGTGAGGCCTGTATCTGAAAAGGACATGGAAGGATCTGGTCTTTTGCGAGAAGATACAGTGCTGAAAATCAATAAAATGTCATCAGATTCCCCAATGATTGTTAGCCACTCTGTGAAGGCTCAAGTCTCTTTGGTAAAAGGAGATTGTTCAGATACTATAATTACTGATCAAATGGATGCTTCTGAGGTTTCTGTGAACGATTCAGAAAGGCTTGCCCCCAAAATCCAGAATGATCCTTCTTGTTTGCAGATGGAGAGAGATAATGCTAATATGTTATCTGACAGGGGCCCTCTCTCAAGTTCCTTTGGTCCAGGCGAAAGATATCCTCCGATTGAGAATTGTAGGGATGACATCATGGTATGTTTTGTACATATTTAGCAGATCTGGCTACGGAATTTTTTCTCTAATTATGTACTAACTTTGTTTATGCAGGAACCTGTTGGGAGTCCGTTATTGCAACAAAATTCAGAATGTTCTGCATCTGAGAAGGTTGATATGAAGACATCTGATGTTGGCTGGGTTGATCCAGGACTGATACCCAAAAGCACAGATTTGTCTTCTTCCTTGGTGGAGCAAAATAAAGATGGTATTTCATGCAAGAGCCCATTGGCTGCTGCAGAACCAAATTATAGTTTGACTGGAGAGAATTGTGAAGATGCTAATGAGGTATGACATTTGGCAACTATTAGTATACTGTCGTTACTATCCCTCCAGTTTTACGATTGTATCATTTCGGCTGGAGTTCTTTACAAATTCATTAACTTTACAGGAACCAAATCCTTCAGAAGCTGAGATTGGTAATCAAATGGATGCGAATGATGTAGCTGGGGTTAATACGGAACAACGTTCATCAGGTGACATTATTGAGCCATCATCTTCCTTGACGATTGAGGACAATAACGTGTTGTCATCTGACAAGGTTCCACATCTAACTGAAGAAGGGATCTGTAAAGATGCCAGTGAGGTTAGTTATTTTGCACCTACATAATAATGTCTTCTGCTATAATTCTCCCTTTAACTTCTGTTATGAATTAATTTCTTCAGGGCCCCCCTACAAATCCAGTACTGCTACAGAAATTAATTAATAATTCCGAAGCTGAGATGTGTGATCAAGGCAGTACACAGGTTGGTCTCTCCTTTAGACTATGCAAGACCCTTTTATCTTGGATTTACAGTCAGTTTATTTTGCTTCATTTATGAGGTAATTAATTTGAACAATTTATTTAATATCCTATTTAAAAGCATAATCTGAGGGTAAGAATTTTTCTTCAGTTGAAAGTGGAACAAATTAAAATTTAGGCTGCATGGCTGGGTTTGTTGGGATTTTACCCTTATTTGTAACATCCCATTTTGCAAGAATCACGACTGCGTTGTTTCTCTTCTAATGCCCTAAATATGGAATCAGTATTGGGCATTATCACATTAGACAATTTGGGCGATGATTTTATATTTATGCACACAGCTTTCATGGTTTTGTCTGCATTATAACCATCTGTTATCTAGTGTTTCCATTACTTCTGGCCTTTGATTTTGTATTGCATCCTAGGTTGATGGGATACCTGTAGACGTTGTCAGAGCATCAGAGGGGGAAAGAGAGGTGGACACATTGTCTGATGAGGGTCCACAAGGAATCTTCGAACCCCAGGTTGAATCAAGAGGACTGGCTGACAGTGAGGACAGGACAGATAGTAAAAGCTGTGCTACTGAGATGGAAAATGTATCTGAAGTCCCAAATTCCTCAGTATCGGTTGAGAAGGTGGATGGCTTATCTAATGAAGGTATCGTTGGCAGCCAAGCACGAATGCAGGTGTCAGAAGATTCTGAAGCTACTGCGGGAGATGAGATTGATGTTACTCCAGATTGTTTGGATCCTTCAGTACCAGCTGAGAAGGTGGATGGCGTATCTAATGAAGGCATTGTTGACGGCCAAGCAAGAATGCAGGTGTCAGAAGATTCTCTAGCTATAGCGGGAGATGGTATTGATGTTACTCCGGATTGTTTGGATCCCTCAGTAACAGGTGAGAAGGTGTCTAAGGAAGGTTTAGTTTGCATCCAAGCAAAAATGCAGGTATCGGAAGATTCTGAAGCTGTTACTGGAGACGGGATTGATATTAATCCAGATTGTTTGGCTGCGCCAGAAACTGTGTCAAACGTTGGGGATTCATCTCTGTGCTCTTCAGCAGTAGGGAGTGAACATGTGGACAACTTGTCTGAAGCAAACATTGACGCTAAAGAATCTGAAGCAGCAGATGACGCTAAAGAATCTGAAGCAGCAGTTGACACTAAAGAATCTGAAGCAGAAGTTGACACTAAAGAATCTGAAGCAGAAGTTGACGCTAAAGAATCTGAAGCAGCAGTTGACACTAAAGAATCTGAAGCAGAAGTTGACGCTAAAGAATCTGAAGCAGCAGTTGACACTAAAGAATCTGAAGCAGAAGTTGACACTAAAGAATCTGAAGCAGAAGTTGACGCTAAAGAATCTGAAGCAGAAGTTGACGCTAAAGAATCTGAAGCAGAAGTTGACACTAAAGAATCTGAAGCTGGTTTGTGTAACCAGGAAAATCTAGTGCAAGAAAAGGCTTTGGAATGCATCGAACATGAGAAGGATTTGGATGGCAACACTTCAGCAAAACTTGACACCAAAGAATCTGAAGCCGGTGATTGTAACCAGGAAAATCAAGAAAAAGCAGTGAAAGACACTGAAAAATCCACGCCTGTAGCTGAGGGCTCCTCCTAGAAAGGATTTGAGTGTCTGCACAGAAATACAGCAGGAATCAAAAGAAATATGAAGTTGAGGATGGAAGAAACATTGTTGGAGAGTAAATGAAAAGGCATCTGGAAAAGGCTTTGGAGGAGATGAATTCAGGTGGAAGAGCCCATGAAACTTGAACCAACTAATGAAACCTGCCCTTGTATATATTATAATATCATATATATATATAGGGATGTTTTTGTACAGATTTTGTTGTAATTTTCTTTATAAATCCTGCTGGATATCGTATTATTTAATCTTGGCGTATGATTATAGGGTCCAATATCTGTCTAATTATCGGTTGTTTTTGCCATCGACGATTGGTTGAAATGGTATCCCATTACATCTACTTGAATAGGATATTTCGTACTTTATCATCAAACAAACTATAGTGAAACCTTTTATAAGATGTTATTTTATTAAACAAACTATAGTGAAACCTTTTATAAGATGTTATTTTATTTATATCTGAATGTAACAGACGTGGAAAGGTTTGGTATTTCTTGAGTGAATTTAATCTGAGATAAGAAAAAAGAATTACTCGAAAAATAAGCACTTAAATTGTTGGTCCGAACATAGTCTCAAATTTTTGTTATAAAGTAAATAACTTTTTTTATAGAATCCCTTTATTTTCAGTTCCCTCATTCAGTGTCTTATAGGTATCTTTGTACTTTTATAAATTAAAGAAAGTTGAAAATATTTTAATCAACAATTAATTATAATTTTTTCTTTGATTTGATTCAGTGAATAAATAATACAACAGAAGGGTACTAAAAGGAAGGGTGAAATCTTTTGGTAGGTGAAATTTAAGATAAATTTATATCTCATGTTTCAAATTTATAATTAGTCATTTCATTTTTTAAATAACATATTACAAGATATAATTTTATTGATTTTTATTTTTTTTATCAAACACCTTAATGTGCTTGTGTCTTCTTTTAAACAATTATTTTAATTTTAATTATGTTTGGAGAGATTATAACATTAATTAATCAGATTTTTACAAAATAATTAACAACCTTATCACAAACACATATAACAATAATCATAATAATAATAAATAATTAATAATGATGATAGTATAATTTTACATTTTTTTATATATATTATTTATTTAACGGGTATTCCTTTTTTAGATTTTATAGAACTTAACAGAAAAGATGATTAATTATACCTTTTTTCTATTATATTTGTTTAGCTAAGTAAATTAGAGATTAATTTGATTTCCAATACTTTAATTCTAGTTAATATGATGAACTTTTTAGAAGATCCAATGAAAACTGATAAAATTTTAAAATAATTGGATAAAGAAAAAAAAATGTGTTATAAAAGTTGCTAGTGTGCATAGTAACCTACTTAGATGATATTAAGCAAAAGGTGAAAATTTATTTTCATTTTTTTTACAGGTCCTATGATTCTTTTTCACTTCTCCCATTAAATCTCTATACTTAATGTGAATCACATCCTTTTCTTATGATCTTTCACACCTCTCTCATTTTCTAACCATTAAATATTTACTTTTTAAATTCCATATACTAGGTACTAATTTCTATCTAGAAAAAATAATCACCTCGACAATTCAGAAAATCCTAACTTATATCAACAAGAAATAACATTGATATACAGTAAAAATTCTAACATTCACAAAATAACTTACCAAGATCAATAAAAAAATTAGTCGAGGACATTAATAAAAAAAATAATTATGTCATAATTTTTTAGTTTTAATTATGTTGACGTATGAAAAAAAATAACGTGAATTTAAGAATATTAAAAAAAATAAATTCTTACTTTACAAATAGAATTTGTAATTTTCTAATTTTAAATAATATATTATTTAAAAAATTAAAATTTATTTTGAAATTCTTCACTCTAAATCTTAATTTTCTTATTATTTTGTCATAAAATATTTTAAATTTTCTGTACAAATTAATTATTTTCTTAAAATTTTCCGATCAGACATATTATAAAGAAAATAAAATACAAAAACTAAAATATCTTCTGTACTTAAAAAATAATGTTACATACATCTTTTAACTATAATTTTTTGTTTTTAAATAAGTATGTTTATTTATTTAACCTACGCATTTGATATTTAAGATAAAAAAATGTTAATAAATTAAGTTTAACACAAGTAAGATTTCCTAGATAGAGTATAAATATCGTATTATAAATATGATGTAATTAAGTTTTAGATCTCTCGTAATTTAGTTATTTTTTATTGAGTTGTATAAAAAAATTATTTTATTAAGTATTTAATTTTTTTATATTTTTCAGTTGAGTCTTCGTTATTTGATTTTATCATCATAACTATTATTTTACATTTTTATCGTTTACGAGTTTTTACATAAAAGTAAAATAAAAATAATTAAGTTTTAAGTTCCTTAAAGATTTGAATATTTTCAATCTAATCTTTATTAAAAACATTTATTCTGTTAATATCTCTAATATATATCCGGTCCCTATATTTTCAATTAAGTCAGAATCGAGTATATTAAAAGTGACATGATTATTTAATTTTTGTAATCTTACACACAAGAACTTGAAATCTGAAACTTGCTAATTATTTTTATTAAAAATTGTTAAATCAGAAAAATGATTAATTTAACATATTTATTATTATATAATACAATAAAATACTCATTTAGTCCCAATAAGAAAATAGTATCTATACTTTAAACATTTTCTTTTAGTCTTTACATGTAGATTTTCTATTTTTTTTAGTTGTTGCACATATCAAATTAATTTCTTTTAGTTAATTAAAAGTAACTCTCTCTCTCTATCTATATATATAAACTCTCTCATATATGTAAACATTAAAAGAGTTAATGTTTTAAATACAAAACTCAATAGAAAAGTTTTTACTTTTAATTTATTTTATATTATGCACAAATACTATATATATATATATATATAGATAGATATATATAGATAGATAGATACACGTCTGATTTTGGCTACACTCTGTTTTGTTCGCCTACTTTGTACCACTTCTATATTTGTTACATTATTCTGTCTCGTTTTCTTTTGTCTCAAAAGAAATTTCATGTACACGGTGTTGGGTTGGTCTGAAAAGATCAGTTTTCTACTATGGGAAAGGAACATATGAAAGCCTTTTGCCATTTTACCTCTAGGCCTTCCCGAGGTATAATTGGAATCAAATCTACTTCAACCTCCACAAAATACTTATCTTGCATATAGAGAAAAATACAAGTTAAAAAATGTTCAAAATCCCAGGTTGCATGTTTCTGTGCTGAGTTGCTTGTTCATTCCTCATTCTCATTTCCTTTCGGGGATTCCATTTGTCTAACCTGGCATATAATTTCTTTGCTTCCTCCAATTGCTTCCTCTAACGTGCTTGCAGTTTTCTGAAGATGCGTGCAATTAAAAAAATATAAAAATCTGCAAAAGTGGTGGTATATAATATAACACAAATTTGGCACTTATGATTTATCGAAACATTGATCATTGCTCACAAAAAAAAATGGAGATAGTTGAGATTGAAAGTTTGTTTAATTATGCTATGAAGGGGCAGTGGAGAGAAGTGTTGGAGGCGTACAAGAACAACCCAGGAGCATTGGAAGCTAAAGTCACAAAAGCAGAAGACACTGTGTTACACATAGCTGTTTATGTGGGCCAAACCAATTTTTTGACGACCCTTCTTGAGAACATTAACGAAAATGTTTCTCTTGCTATCCTCTACATACCAAACTCAAAGGGAAACACTCCTTTGCATCTGGCAGCAGAGCTTGGGAATGTGGACATTTGCAACACCATAGCCCAAAGAGACCCCAAACTCATTTTCTGCAAAAATTTTGAAGGTGAGACCCCCCTTTACTTGGCAGCAATTCATGGTTCCAAAAATGCGTTTTTCTGTCTCCATGGTCATCTACAAGACAAACATGATTACTCGCCATGTATTAAGACCAACGGGGACACAATTCTTCACTCTACCATCTCCAATGAATACTTTGGTTAGTGCCACTGTCCTATATATGGTGCAATATATTTTGTGCTAAAATAGTTTAAGATTTAAGAACTTAGTTTGATGTATTTTGTAGGTTTGGCACTTCAAATAATTCGATTGTACCCAAATCTTGTTGATGCTGTCAACCAGGATGGCTTTTCTCCTCTTCATATTCTTGCTATGAAGCCTAATTGTTTCCGAAGCAGCACAAGGATGGAGTTCATGGATCGTATGATCTATAACTGTAAGAATACTTCTTACCAACTAGCCAGTTTTGCAACATATTTTTTACCATAATTCATGTAAGATTTTTAGTTTTTAGAGTAATTGTTTTGGAAATTATTTATAAAGGGATTTTTAACTACATGACATGGTAAAATTAAATGACAAATGGCTTTTCTGTTAGCAACCTTGCAGATGCATATTCTAGTTTTGTAACAGTACTACTACTGATATTTTACCTGCATTATGAGTTCATTAAATTATTTTCATTTAAATGCAGTTTTAGTGGTTTAAATTTGAATTGAGTTTATTTATTGTTCTCCAAAATTAAAATTGATCTTTTTACTTATATAATTGGAAATTTTCTGTTAATTCAATTGTTCTAGATAGTGTTAAAGAGCTTCACTTATATAACTAACAATTACAACCTAGTTTCGTTTTACACATAACTCGAACGTTAAACGGTTATGGCAGGTTTGCTTGTTGATGAGCTGAAGGAAGAGACAGAGGAGGGCCAAAGCAGTAATAAAGGAGACACAAAGATTTTTAACTATCCAATGAACTTCGAAACATGCGTCAGCTTCTTATATTTGTTGAACAATGCTGTTAAAGTTATAAGTACGTTGATCCTTTTTCATATTTTCTGTGTACTTTACCTATTTCATCTACAAATCACCATCCTATATATGAAACTCTTCAATCTTACAGCAACAGGCACAAAGGATAGTAAGGCTGGAACTGATGATGATGATGAAGAGAATCTCCAAACATCATCCAACACCAAATTTGGTAAAAACCATCATTTCTCCTTGTAAAACCATGATGTTAGTGCATTCATGCATGCATGCTAGCTGCTACTGCAAATGGTCAATTTTAGAGTCTTCTGAATAGTCAATAATACACAATTTCTGACACATTTTATGTTTTACACAGTGGAAGAGCGAGCAAAGAAAGAAAAGAAAGTGTTATTTCCTCCAAATTGGGAAGTGTTCATCAGATTTCTAATCATTGTGATGAAGGCCTTGCTAATACTTTTTGGTGTGGGTAAGTATGCACATCACCACGTATGATTTATATGTTTACTCTGCTAAACTGAGTGACAAACGTGTAACAGGAGCATCTTGGATAGACAAAATCCAGCGAAGGAAGGAAAAACACATGTGGGCTAAGAAAGTGATGGATGAATTGATTGAGCGAGCTTCTCTGTACAAGTATGAGTGCACTGAAAATAATTCCTTCGTTCTTCAGCGTGAATATGATATTGAATACAAAGAAGATCGTAAGAAAAAAGGAAGTGTTGAGAAAAGGAAAAGGGTATCACCGATTTTAATTGCTGCAAAGATGGGAGTGAATGAAATAGTAGAAAAGATCCTAGATACCTTCCCTGTGGCTATCCATGATGTGGATTCTGACAAGAAGAATGTTGTTCTTTTAGCTATAGAGAACAGACAACCTCGTGTCTACAAGATGCTCACGAGGAGGAATTTGGTTAAGGAAAGTGCTTTTCGTCACATAGACAACCAAGGTAACAGTGCATTGCACCTTGCTGCCACATATAAGGAACAAAGGCCATGGCTTGTCCCTGGTGCTGCCATGCAAATGATGTGGGAATATAAGTGGTACAAGGTACATGTTCTTCCTTTCAATCCTCATAATTTTAGAATGTTCACAAGAAAATAGGTTTCGTACCCATCATAATTTTATATCATGCAATCACAAGACATAGTGTGTAATAGGTTTCTTAACTTTCACAATAACTATGTTAAATATTCTTTTTCCTTTGCTCATAATTTTTGTGGCATTTCAGCTTGTGAAGAATTCTATGCCAGCAAACTTCTATGCACGTTACAACAACAAGGGACAAACAGCAAAACAGGTTTTCATCAACAGTCACGAAGTACTTGTGAAAGAGGGAAGGAAATGGCTGTCCAAAACCTCGGACTCGTGCACACTAGTTGCAGCACTTGTTGCAACAGTTGCATTCACAACTTCTACAACAATACCAGGAGGTGCCAATGAGGAAACTGGGGTGCCAGTGTTGAATGGAACACCTGGTTTCAAAGTGTATGCTGTGTCATCACTTGTGGCTCTGTGCTCCTCAGTGACAGCCCTTGTTTTGTTTCTTTCAATTCTGACATCTCGGTTCCAAGAAAAGGATGTTGCTATGCACTTGCCAAAAAAGCTTCTTCTGGGAATGACTTCACTGTGGACATCTATAGCATCAATATTGGTTTGCTTTTGTGCAGGACACTACTTTATCATTGAAGATGGAATGAAATCTTCAGTTTATCTCATATATGGTGTGACATGTTTGCCAGTATCATTTTTTGTGTTGGTTCAACTCCCTCTTTACTTGGATCTCACGTTGGGTATATTTCGAAAGGTTCCTCAACGCGTTTACAAGGTCTTTTCCCATTAGTGGCTGCACTTTTGTTGCTCTTATTGGACTTTTATTGAATGAAGATTAGTTCAATGATAACATTATTTTTTCTAATAATGGAGTTCTCATTATGTCACATGGTTGTACTAAAGAGTTGTGCTTAGTAACTCATACTCACATGGCGTGATATAGTGTTGGTAACGACATGCATGAAGAAAACAAATAAATCATTGAGAAAACCTAACGGTCTATGTGTAACACGCAACATTCGTGAGGAGAATAAAGGAAATCAATAATGAAATATAAATTATACACAATATTATTAATATATAATATTATGAGTTATAATTATTTAAAATAAATAAAAAAATTAATTATAGAATTTGGTAGACTAGCTAGATACTTAGCGCATGCGGTTCATGCGAGTTGAAGTGACGGTACAAGTGAAACTTTAAACATATGATTGAACACACTAATATATAAGAAAATATAATATATTTAAATGTTTTATGGTACCTCCAAAATTTACATGCATTCAAATTGGTATCTCCAACAAATTTTTAATGTTTTTTATACCTAATATCAATAAATAAGTTAATTTGACTTTAGTAGTAAATCAAAAGTTTAAGAGTAGCTAAAAGGACCAAAATAACATAATTATTAAATATTATATATAAAAAAATTAAAAATTTTAGATATATATCAATTCTATTATGGACCAATGTTGAAAATAACGTAAACTCATTTAGCATAAAATAATATAAAAAAGAATTTTTTATAATAATCAGATTTCTTTCCCGGAAATAAAGCTAATAATACTAAAAGACCGTCATCCAAAGAGGGAGACTAAGTCTTACGTAATGTTTCTTCTAAGATTAGCCCTAATGATATAAAACCACTGCTGTTTGCAAAATACAGTTTCTTTCTATGGTTTATTTCTGCTTCATAAAAAAATAGAGAACTATTATAAAAATAAAAGCACATAAATTAATTAATGAAAAACAATTAATTTGATTTCCCTTCTCGTTTACTTTTTAAGTAAAAAAGTTACATTTACCGTGCCCATAGTTTAAAGTTCCTCCAAAGTAGACTAAGAAATGGCATTCAAGGCTTCCTGCTAAAAAGACGATGAAGAAAGATAACATGAGAAAGAGAGTGCACCGATATGCAGTGAGTTCTTTGATAAACCACCTCACTTCTGTTAGTAATTCGCAGCCTACCACTAACAATAACAAAAAGTAACAAAAAGTTACATCTTGCGCTGCTTCATATCATACCCTACTGCACTAGGTTCATCTAATCTAAATAAAAGAAAACCAAGTCTCCAAATTTGCTCCCAGACTCAACAGGGATACTCAGTCACCCTCGGTCTTTCATCTCAAGCCATAACAATGAATTGGTAGCGCACCCGGATCAAGTTCCCAGAAGTCTTTTAGATTGCCATGCTCTTCTGTCAGCTTGAAGGCTGGGATTTGGTGGGAGAACCTAAGCAACTCTTTTCTTGGTATTTTCAGGTTAAGAGATGATCCTTCATTTGATTTGCCCCTGAAAACGGAACTAAACCCACTGACAAACTCCAGAACTAAAACATTTATGAACAAATCAGTTTCTTCGACAACTTCCACTATGTCATACTCCCATTTTTTCAACTCAGAACATTTCATTTTATTTGTCCATTTTCTATATAACGCCCAAACTTCACCTTTCCTCGGAAAGATGGCATAATACTTATTCTTTCCAACAGCATCAGCGTGCACTTGATGTGAAACAGAAGAAGTAGTACTATAAATACTGAGAAATTCATCTGCTTTAATAACTTTGTATCGGCCGCATGAAATAAGCATACACATATCTTTGTCCTCCCATTTAGTGGTATTCTCTGGTAGCCAGTAGCAAGTAAGCCAGGAAACATGCAATTCAAGATCTGGACCTGTCACAATCTTATTAATGTGACCGTAATACTTTGGCAATCCATCCTCGTCACTGTAAAATGCCCAGATTTGACCAATCTGAAACCTCTCAAGGGACCTCCCAGAATCAAAATTAAAGAACTGAGTATCTGGAATTTCAATTGTTTTATATCTGGGTGCTAAAGGAGCACAACAATCATCCCTCTCATCAACAGAATCCTTGTTCTCTCTGACTAAACTGTTTCCTTCCAAATTATCCTTGGGAATGGACCTACCTCCCACAGATGTCATCAGGGGTTCTGATCTATCTGAAGCCCCTGTATTCTCACAGTCAACGCCACATGATCCGTGACCAACCTTCTCTTCAAAATTTTCTGGCAAAGCTCCAGGATCAAGTTCATAAGATCCTGTAGGTACACCAGCCTTTTCCTCACCGGTCATTTTGAAAGATGGAACCCTGTGAGAGAATCTAAATAACTCCAGTGGTGGAATTTGAAATGATTTTTGGGCTTCCTTTGTATTTTGAAGGAAGAGACTTACAAAACCTTTCAACTTAGTCAAGTAAACAACGTATACACCCTCATCTTCATCATAATCTTTCAAGATTTCAACAACCTCATATTCATACCGCTGGTGAGATTTCACATCCATGTACCACTTAATATCCCAATTTTTGAAAAGGGCCCAAGTTTCTCCCTTTCTAGGATATACTTTAAAAGTAGTACGGTTAAGTTTTTCGCACAAAACCAGATGAGAGAACATCAGATGATCTTCAGTGACCTCAGTGTCACCAAGTTTATATTTCCCACAAGCAACAGGCAATTCCTCGTTCACCCAGTTGATTTCATCCTTCCAGTCAGGATGTGATTCAAACCATGTTATCTGCAATTCGAATCCAGGAGACATAACTTTCCTGATTAAAGCATAAAATCTAGGCATACCTTCTGCTGTGTCATAAACAGCCCATATCTGCCCAGCAGCAAAACATTGTTTTCTCTTATCCTTGTCAAAATCACTGAACTCTGCGTCAGGGAAGACAAAAACATTTGGTTGATCTGATACTTTGGAGGTTGAATCTGAAGAATGCTCCGAGGTTTCATCCACCTGCTTTGACCCTCCCGCCACATCTTTTCCCTTATCTTTTCCCTTAAACATGTTAGTTTCCTCATTCCCTTCCGAATACAAGTGTTCTTTCTGATTTACTTCTTTGTGTGCAGCAGCTAACCCATTCTGATCATTCATTTTATTTTTCTCACCGTGGCCCTCAGCATCACCACGTAGTTCTGAGAAGCCATCATCATTGTCGTTCACATTCTCCTTGTAGGAAACCTGATGCTTTATCCGGGTAGATCTGCGTGGCTGCCCTTCTCTAGAAGTTGCATGGCTTTCTACATTGGAATAATCACCCTTTCCAGCAAATGTATCTTCTTCAGAATCACTATCGCTCAAAGGATCAGAATTTTCACTGGATTCTGCCACCTGCTTCCTTTTTCTATTTTGATTAAGTTTTCCAGAAACACTAGCAGGTCCCTTTTTATCAGAAGACCCTGTATTGGACTTCTCAGCATGTGAATTGCCTTGAGATCCAGCACCTACCTTGAAAGAATCATGATTCAAACCACCTTTCTGCTGGTCAGAACTTTCACTGGATTCTGCCACCTGCTTCCTTTTTCTCTTTCCATTAAGTTTTCCAGAAACACTACCTGGTCCCTTTTTATCACATGACCCTGTATTGGACTCCCCAGCATGTGAATTGCCTTGAGATCCAGCATCTACCTTGAAAGAACCTTCATTCAAACCACCTTTCTGCTGGTCAGAAGCTTTCTGCGTTGAATTAGTTGCTGGTGATGGTGTACCTTGTTTTTCCACTTCGTATGCAACAAAGGGTCTTTTACAATATTGACAGCGAAGAGATTTATTTACAATTACTTTGTAATATTGATACCTAACAGAACAAAATGGGCAGGCTGTCCAAAAAGTAGGGTGTACACCATTTTGCTGCTGCTGCTGCATCGGCTGCCTAGATTGCTGCTGCTGCATCGGCTGCCTAGATTGCTGCTGCTGCATCGGCTGCCTAGATTGCTGCTGCATTGGTTGCCTAGATTGCTGCTGCTGCATCGGCTGCCTAGATTGCTGCTGGGGCTGAGAAGTTGAGTTTGTAGAGTTGGGTCTAACATTCCTCCACACCCTAGTACTAAAATTTGATGTAGCAGGTTTGTTCATTGGAACTCCTCGCTTCATGTCAAAAAGATGACGTTTTTCTCTGTCCAAAAGTACTCTTTGAGCTTCCCCAATCAGCTTAAATGCGGCTTCAGCACCAGCAAACTTGTTTTTATCAGGATGGAGTTGGAGGGCGAACTTTTTATATTGCTTCTTAATTAGTGCATCAACAGCTGTCCGTTCAACCTGAAGAATTCCGTACCAATCCATCTCATTACCATACAACTTCTTCTCAGCACAGCAGTGCACATCACAAACAACAAGCATTTGAGCAATATTTTCCAGATCAGGGTACAGCTGCTGGGCCTTTAGAGCAAATTTACGGGCCCCCACAAAATCCCTGTTTTCCAGCTTCTTTTCAGCAATGTCCTTGGCCCTTAAGGCCTCTTCTTTATTGCAGTCCATCAAAAAACCACATCCCAGAACCTCTTAGTGGGTGTTGTGGCCAAGTGAAAAGGCCAAAACGGCGATATTTAATCCAACTTTCAGGAGCAGCTAGACCAATATCAAAATACAGAGAGTGAGTGAACCTTCCAACATCCCACCAGTCCCCCAATCAATATATAGAAGCCAAATTCATATTCACCCTGCACATTTTAATAACTTGCAACAATTAGATCCTAAATCACTGATGTTCAAAACAAATATATAAAAATAATAGCAAGGCAGGTATATATGTATTTTGGATCGTTGGTTCCATTAAAACAAGAGCACTACAATCACAATAAAACCAACATCACAAACTGTATATGATCACGTCTCGCTGTATGTAAACTTTTCTGAGACACAAAACAAGCAGAATATCTACAGAATAACAGGGGTGTACATAAAACCAAACGGCGGATCAAAATGCTTGAATTCAACAACTACATCAAAGAGCGACAAAAAATGTGAAGACCCTTCGACATCATCACCAAAATAAAACATGCAAGCAAACAAATACATTTAACAATAAACTCCAAAACCATAACATATTCAAATAATAGGTAAAAACCCTAACTATTTCAGGAAATGGATGGAAAAAATATTTGTATAAATAAATTAAAATAAATGAAAAACAACCGTTTAAGTTACATGCAGGACCGAAGACATTAGTTTTCAACTTCATGCCAGGGAAATGTGCTCTTGACAATATGAACATGGTTAAAGTAATTACAAAGGGGACAATGAAATGAATGCAAAATAAAATACCTCAAAGCATTAACTGAAAAACAAATGGAAAAACAAAACAGTGATTGTAAAAGGGTAAGCAATGGAGTTGAACGGACCTTCGGAAGAAGGGAAAGGAAACGAAAGGGCGATGACTTCTCACTCCTGAAAGTGACAGACAGAAAAACAGGGAGAAATGGACACCCTTTTAAATAATCACAATTTCGGGCCTTCAATTTGGATTTTTTCAAGTCCAAACTAACATCGGCAAAAACTTTCTACACCCCGTGAATTTTGACACGAACCCATCACACGCGAAAATGCAAATATATACATTCAAAAATTTTCAGAAAATAATTTTTAAAAAAAAAAAAATTATATTTTAAAAATTAATTTTTGAAAATATATTCCGAATAAATATTTTAAGAATATAAATTCTATGTTTCTGAAATATGCTTTTATAAATATATTTAAAAAAAATTGAGATATAAATTTTATATTTTGAAAAGATTTTTCAAAATATATTTTTAGAAAGTATTTTTCGAAATATATTTTCACTAAAAGGATGTTTTTTAAATTTTTTAAAGACATAGGATGAAGGTCAAAAAATGATGTGTTGGAGGAAGTTATTGCCACCAACATTTTTTAGCCCAATCCAATTTAAAAATAACTCATTTAAGTTTAATTTTTTTCTATAAGTAAAAAAAAAAAAAAAAAAAAAAATTTTTTGTAATTTTAAAAAAAATTTATTTTTTTTATAAATTTATTTTTTTTTTTTTTTTTTTTTTTTTTTTTTTTTTTTTTTATTTTTT
>Ga0099824_1000047_pt1 | contig 76167 bp, 30 predicted proteins | sample SiratrowhiteBW_FD_76837 | JGI IMG/M metagenome (GOLD analysis project Ga0099824, IMG submission 76837) | Root nodule microbial communities of legume samples collected from California, USA - Siratro white BW | ecosystem: Host-associated > Plants > Roots > Nodule | place: USA: California... | reverse complement strand
TTTTTTTTTTTTTTTTTAATTTGTTTGTAAATATTGTGGAAGGCTCTAGGGCAACTGGTTGTCTTTTCCTCTTCTTTTTTATATAGTTATTATTATTGTTTAGTTATAAAAGTAACTCAATGCATGTCATGGTTGACTCTTGCTGTAGGGTAAATCAAAAAGGCGACTCACCAAAAGAGATCTGGTTGAAAGGGCTAGGATACTAGATGGTCCGGAAAAGGATAATGTATTTCGAGGATTCAGGCCAGTAGTTCCAGCCTCCGATCGGTAAGTGTTTGTGTTGTTTCGTTTATACGTTAATCATATTTCTAACTCGACTATGACATTCAATCAGATGCATTAACATTATGGGTGATCTGTCATATAATTCTGTTGAGTATGAAATTTATGAAAGAAAGTTGTTAGTGCTGACTCTGGGAGGTGATTGAGGGATATATTCTTTGGATGGATTGTTGTTGATCTAATTGGTGGTTAATTAATTAATGACCATTTTTCTGTATATCCCCTTCTACCAATCTCCTCTAATTTTTATCAAATGCTCCAGTTAATATAATTTTTTGGCACTAAATCTTTATTTTCACAGTTTGGTGTTGTGCAATGTTGAGAAGCCATCTTTGTTGTGGTCACCTTAACCATGGTTTGAGACACTGTCAGTGTCATGTGTCAAAGACTTCAAAATTTAAATTACTGATTTTCTCCCTATATACAGCACTATGAAAAAGAATAGAAGGCTTGTTTTAAGAGAGTAAAACAAAGATTTCATTCTAGGTATTTGCTTGAGTGAGTACACCCCAGTCAAGATATCTATTTATAACAATAATGATTACAAGGATAATAAATAACTATTACTGTCTTCAAGAGACGAATTAAAATATCACTACCTAAAATACATTGAACTCAGCTAAACACAAAATTATGTTACTACCTGGAAGAGTAATAATCATTAAATGTTCCTATTTCGCACAGCTTGTACGCCTCATATGGATTTGGTATTGGATTTGTGTTTCAACAGATGACTCCATAGATTTTAGGTTATGTTAAAGATTTACTGAATTCACTTGTTCTTCTATTTGTTATAGATGTTAAATATTTGGTATTTGTTTAGTCTAATCAGTTCGAAGCACCGGCAAAAAATGAATTTACATTGCGTGTTAGAAGAACTGAACAAAAGAAAAATGTTTAACAAATTAAATGGTATTCATTCTATTAGCTTATTGAAAACAGAAGTTTACATAAGCATTTATAGCTAACTAGTTAAAACACAATAGATAGCTCTGACTACGTACTATAATTGTACATATAAAAATAGCTAAGTACCTACTCTAATATTGCGAAATTGAAAGAGTACTGTTAGTATTATCATGCCTAAATTTTCATTTTCAAATATTATAATTTTATGATTTCTTAAGAACAATTTACTTTATGTATCCTCTCTGTTATTATTCTATATTTGGAAAACCGTAGCATAGCATCCCCTTGGCAATATCTTTGTGGTGCACATATAATACATGAATCTGTGCATTAGATTTACTACCTACGGTCAGTCACTATTCTCTTCAAATCCTTTGCAGATATTACAAAGTATTTTGGGTGAATAATTTGTCTTAGTGTTTGTGCTTTTGCATGTTGTTGTTCATTGCTAGATCTGGATACAAAGTAAAAAGAATATCTCTTGTTTTCTGTAATTAGGTTGAAAGCTTCCAGGGCAAAAAAGTTGCTGCAGAAGATGGCAATTGAAAAGGAGAAAAGAAAAGCTGAGGCACTGGCCTCTGGAATTGATTGGCTAAGTGATGATTCAGATGATGAGCCTCAGGTGATCGGTTTTGTGTTGTCTAGTCACTTCTAGAACAAATATCTTGATGATTATATTAACTCCCTTTTGGGTTTATTGCATGAGATATATTTAGAAAGAAAACAGAGAACCTCCCTCGTGTAATCTTCTCAAAGATGAGGAACATCACCAGCTAATAATCGATGTTAGTGCTTCAGTTTTTCGTTTTTTTTTGCTGCACCCCCTTTCCTCTGTTATATGTCTGACCCGTTAATATTATTGTATAGTTGTGCAAGGCATTGGCATCCTTACAAAGGTATTGGGAAGCACTAGAGATTATTAATCTCTCTCTAAGATTGGCTGGTACATCTCTGTCCACTGACATGAAAGAGGAACTTCGGTCTCTTGGAGCTCGTAAGTCCTGAACCCTCTCGGACAGGCTTCTACTTATAGATTTATTATCTGCTTTCGAGTTTCAACTTTTCTCATTCGAAGAAATCAAAATAAAAAATTGAAGAATTCCACTGCTTGTTTAATGTTTATGTTTTTCTCTTTCCCTTCTTTGGCTTTACATATTTCTGTTATTACAACTTATAATATAAATTTTCTTTTTAAAGAGAGAGAAAATTGATGTTTTAGGGAGGGAAAAAACATATCTTGCTGATAAAACAAATTTATGTTCTCCACAGAAATGGCATACAGCACCACGGATCCTAAACATGGGTTTGATTGTGTAAAATACATTGTTCAGCAACATCCACACAGTGTTGCAGCTTGGAATTGCTACTACAAGGTTATCTCAAGGTAGTTTTGTGAATGCAAGGATCCATGGGTTCTTGGCAAAAATTGGTTAGGCTTTCTAATTTGCTGTGATAGATTTATGACCTAAAGATAAATTGTAAACTTGGTTTACTTGTTTTCTCCTGGTTTATAGATTGGAAAACCGAGATACAAGACATTATAAATTCGTACGTGTTATGCAAGGAAAGTTTGTGGACTGTGTGCCTCCTATTCTAATTTCTGGGCATCAGTTTACCATATTTAGCCATCATCAAGATGCAGCAAGGAAGTACCTTGAAGCTTACAAACTATTGCCAGAGAATCCCTTGGTTAATCTCTGCGTTGGTATGTTTTCCACTTCATCCTGTGCAAGTACTGGTTTCCTAATCAAGAACTAGCAGTAATTGATTTGTTATTTTTATCAATGTTTCTCAGGAACAGCCTTGATCAACTTAGCATTGGGTTTCAGACTTCAAAACAAGAATCAATGTCTTGTACAAGGTTTAGCATTCCTCTACAATAACTTGAGAATCTGCGAGAACAGCCAGGTTTGTCTGCTGAGCATTTCATGCATTTTTTTTAGCCTATTAAGAAGAAAATGTTTTATTAAATATTAAATATTAATGATAAAAACTATAATAAGAAAAAGATATTACCTTTACTTACACATTAGACTATCTAAGTTCAATGCACGTATAGTATAAGTTATATCCAGTGGGAAATCATGCACAGTTAATTATCACTTTGCCGTGTACAAAATGCAAAGCGAACTTACAACACTGAAAAAATGCCGCCCTACCTCAGCCTCGACACAGGTGGTCACGTGAGTATCCCGTGGATAAATTAACATACGCAATTTATGATTCTTGAATTCATTGAGTCACTTTCAAAGAGATATGAATGAGCATTGAACTAACTGGTGTAGGTTTTCAGATATTGAACTTAATAAGGTTCATTATTGTTGTGAATTTCTTAAATTATAAGAATGGGCTACTCTTAGATTATACATTAAAATACACAATTTATGATTCTTGAATTCATTGAGTCACTTTAAATGAAATTTAAATAAACATACCAACTGGTGTAGGTTTTCTGAAAATCTTTGCAGGAATCCTTGTACAACATAGCTCGGGCCTTTCATCATGTTGGCCTTGTAACTCTAGCGGCTATTTATTATGAGAAAGTGCTTGGTATTCACGAGAAAGACTATCCAATTCCAAAACTTCCCAATGAGAATCCAGATGTCATGGAAAATCATGAACCTGGTTACTGCGACCTTCGCAGAGAGGCAGCTTACAATTTGCATTTAATCTACAAAAAAAGTGGTGCCATTGATCTTGCTAGGCAAGTTCTCAAAGATCATTGTACCTTATGACTCCACATATACCTTCACCAACCACAAGCGTCTTCCAGGTTTAGTACTTAGTATTTGCAATTGATAATGTAAACAATTTAGAAACATTTGCGATGCAATATAATGTATTAGGTTTAGTATATGGTTTCACTTACTTTTTTTTAACTTTAATTGATTTTTATAGAATGTATACTTTTACAATTTTACCTTCAAATTGTAATTACATATTACCACGAGGGGGATGTGGACGTTAGTTACATTTACATTTTTTAACTTCGATTGCTTTTTATAGAATGTATATTTTTACAATTTTACCGTCAAATTGTAATTGCATATTACCTTAATTGAGTATATCACAATTTTAAAAAATGACCAATAGTGAGCTGCTGATTAAATAATTCATATTTGTATATTTTAAGAATTATATATTATGTCAACAATATATAATTGAGGGTGGATGGAATTAATTTGCTAAAAAAAAACAAGTTCTTAAATAAGGTAAAATATTTATAATTGAGCAAGTTAAAGTAACACGTTAAATTCCTAAACTGACGTATTATGAGGATTGTATCAAAATTTAAGAGTAAAACTATAAGGAACTGATAATTGATAAGTTGGTTACTGGTTGATAAATTAATTATGAATTTATAAACTTTTAAAAGTTTTCGTCGTATAAAATAGTTGACTGGATTAAACGAATGTGATAAATTAGATAGCTAAGTAGTTCTAAATGTAAAAAGATGTAATTAATTGAGTTTTACAACTAAAATTTGTATTTTTTAAACGTAAATATATTATATAACTATGATCTTAGATTTCTTTAAAATAATTAAATATTTATTAATTTTTAGCATTTTATTCTATTTTTAAAAGTTTTTATAAATAAATTTATTTAAATAAGTGTGTCTTATAAGTTAAACAAATTTATTTTTTAAATTTAATTTTTTATTTCTTAATTTAATTTATTATTACATTGAATTTTTTTTTTTACCATTTTTAAGGTAGATGTAATTTTCACATAATATCATATAATAAAACATTAATTACCACAATGTATAATGTTAACTATTTTTTGAAAAGTTAAAAAATAATTCAATCAATACTAAAAAATTAAAATAGTAGAATATTAAAACAATAAGTAAAAAAAAGTTAAAAATGATAAGAAAATCTATTAAATTATAAAAAATATCAAAATAGAAATAATAGTAAAAAAAATTATAAATTAACAAAAGTAATTTCTAACTTATAAACCATAAAATCCTAAAATAAATTATTTTAAAGTACTTACTAGACACTTTTGTTTACAAATATACTCTCAAAACTCAACCAACTTCATTTTTCCCTCTCTACTTTTTACACCTCTTCAATACAATCGTTTGGCCTCTCATGTGTTACACAAGACGAGAATGTCACTGTAGAGATCACTGGGATTTTCTCGCAGGCTTTCACTGCAACTTCGCTCAGTGGAATCAATGTGCGAATGCTTTACCTGAACTTCGATCTTCTTTCGAATTCGTGTTTATGCATTAACAATTAAATTACATGCATTTGTTTTTCTGTTGCACGCTATCTGTTTGATTAAATTACATGCATTTCATTTCTCTTCATTCTCACTCTGTTTTTCTTTTCTGAACTCATTGCTAACTGGAAACTAGTGGTTTCAAGTTCTACTAGAGAGGGTGTCGGATTCTAATGCACCTCAATCAATTGAAATTTGTTAATATTAGCTTGAAGATTATTGTTATTATTATTACTATTACATGGCTAATATGTTTGATTTGTTCTAATGTTAGAGGTGAATACTGAAGTATTATAAAGAGTGGATGAGACATTTGAACTCGCACGCGAGATTATTTGGAGTAAACAACATTTAGAAATGATTGTAGTGGCGCGAAACCTCTCCCCTTCAAAGCTTAAGCCAATCTTTTATCTATCGTCCCTTTGCGAATGCAGAAACCATTCCCACTCAAATATCATTTCGACTTTAATACCGTACTCAAAGCCACATTTCCAGAACTCCACAAAATTTTCTCCTCAGCCATGGGTTAATTTGTTTAGGTTTTGCTCTTCACAGCCAACAGATTCAGCTACAAAACAGAATTTGCCCCTCTGTCGTGAAGGTAATTATGATGAAGTCAATTCCCAATCTCTTCGTGTTTGCCCTGGCTGTGGGGTTCATATGCAAGATTCAAACCCGAAACACCCTGGTTATTTTATCAAACCCTCTGAGAAGGACTTCAATTATAGACTGTATAACAATCTTGAACCCGTTGCACAAGAGCCTGAGTTCTCTAACTCTGTTAAAAAGGGGGTTGTTATTGAACCAGAAAAGCTTAATGATGGTGATGTAAGCTTGATTAAGAAACCAGAGAAGCCTGTGGTCTGTGCACGCTGTCATTCGTTAAGGCACTATGGAAAGGTGAAGGATCCTACTGTGGAAAACTTGCTACCTGATTTTGACTTTGATCACACTGTGGGTAGGAAGTTGGCATCAACAAGTGGGACCCGGTCTGTGGTGCTGATGGTTGTGGATGTAGTGGATTTTGAGGGGTCGTTTCCTAGGAAGGTTGCAAAGTTGGTTTCTAAGACAATTGAGGACCATTCTGCTGCATGGAAGCAGGGTAAGTCAGGGAATGTGCCTAGAGTGGTGCTTGTGGTGACAAAGATAGACTTGTTGCCTAGTTCATTGTCACCAACAAGGTTGGAGCATTGGATTAGGCAGAGAGCAAGAGATGGTGGGATTAATAAGATTACTAGTTTGCACATGGTGAGTGCACTCAGGGATTGGGGACTGAGGAATCTTGTGGATAATGTAGTTGATCTGGCTGGCCCTAGAGGTAACGTGTGGGTTGTTGGGGCACAGAATGCAGGGAAGAGTACTTTGATAAACTCTATAGGGAAGTATGCTGGAGGGAAGATTACACATCTGACTGAAGCACCTGTGCCAGGGACTACACTAGGCATTGTTAGAGTGGAGGGTGTTCTTCCAAGTCAAGCAAAACTGTTTGATACACCCGGCCTTCTTCATCCTTTCCAGATTACGACCAGGTTGATGAGGGATGAGCAAAAGCTTGTTCATATAGGAAAGGAATTGAAACCAAGGACGTACAGAATTAAGGTTAGTCACTGAAGTTAATTTATGGGGATGTATTTGCTGTTGTTAATACAAGTATGCTAATTTGCATTATGGTGTCTATGGTGTTTTTTTTTTTAATTTTTTTTCTATTGTTAAAACTTGATGATTTTCTTTTTTTTTTTTTTTCCAATTAATTGTTGTGGGTAGGCTGGTCATTCAGTTCACATAGCCGGTCTAATGAGATTGGATATAGAAGATACATCCCTGGATTCTGTTTATGTTACAGTGTGGGCTTCTCCTTATCTTCCACTGCATATGGGTAAAATAGAAAATGCATGTAAATTGTTCCAAGATCACTTTGGCCACCAGTTACAGGTATTATCTTTACTCATTTTAATTGAATAATTATTCTGCAACTTCTTGTCCATAAAGCTTATAGCTGATTGTAAAGTACCTTCCCAAATTATTATCTGGGTTGCTGTCCCGTAACTATTGATTTGTCTTTGAATTGTTACAAAGAGAAAGACTTGGTTGGACGTGGACCCTGCTTCAAAACTGATGTGGTGAACACTACCAGCCAGAAATTGTCCGTAAACTTAATCTTTAATGAACTAATATATTAAAATAAAAACAGTAGCAATTTGAGAGTAGCATTGAATAAAAAAATTTAAATAAAATAATTGAAGTTGAACGTTCTGTATAACTTGTTTTCAAATTGATCAGACCCAAATTGGGTCATCCGGAAAAGGTTGCGGCATGCACCTCAATTTGGATTAAATTTTCAAGAAGGGTGATCTTGTTGATGTCGCAGACATCACCATTCTCCAGGGTGTCTAAGGTTTTTCTGTCTTTTCAACTTCTACTTTTCCCTCTTTCACCTTTGCGATTTGTTCGAAAAAATTTCCCTTTGCAACAGCAGTGTTACTTCAACCCGGCAGATTTTCTTGTTTCATCTCGTTGAAAAGTTTGACATCTTCTTCTCCTTGATCATGAAACCCTTAAGCAGCAGCAATAATTTTGTTCCATACTACAACATCTCACTCTTTGCTTTCTGGAAAAGCTTTGTTAATCTTCCATTGATCAAAGATTAGTACATTATTTACTTTGTTTCAGCATAATTTACCTCCATTGATCAAAGATAGCTTTAGAACTGATCCATAACTTGACCAAAGATATATACTGCATCTACTTCAATTATTTTCCAATATTAGTTTTTTTAAGTTGTTTATTACATTGAAAATCCAATATGAATTCCAAAATTATAAAGCAATCTCAAGATTTTTCAATATATCCAAAATATGAATAGTAACTTCAGAGATGGTAACCATTAAGTGTGCGGAAGAACCGCATGGCAACAAAAGATGAAGGATATGGATGGTTAGCTGTGAGTCAAGTGAGAGAGGCAGAGACATGTTTGAACCACAGAGAATGTGAAACAAGAAGAATCATGTTTCTTTTTAAATTGTTTAGTTATTTAATATTTACAATGAAGTGACAATTTTTGGTAAGATGTGTCCACCATGTCAGTTTTGGGACAGTATATATTTTTTAGTTTTATCAGGGGAGCTGTTCTCCTAACTAAAATAGGTGTGCGTCAACGGCTGATAAAATGACCTTGAAATATGTTTATCGTGTTTAATTAACCTGGTCAAAATATTTAGTGGCATTACTTTCTCTTATTTTTTTCACTCATCAGATGGTTTGACGCTCTTAATAAATTTAGTGGAATAATTTTCAGAGAATTATCAATAAACTTAAGTAAGATGTACATGGAGTAGTTATAATATGCTTGAGGTGAAGTTTTATACCCAAGCAAAATGTATGTAGACAGACCTCTATGTAAAAGGTTGAAAGCGAAAGGCAGTTTATTCGTGTGTAACACCAGTTTGAATTGTTCTTTTTGTAGCCGCCAATTGGAGAAAAACGAGTTCAAGAACTGGGGAACTGGGTGAGAACGGAATTCCATGTTAGTGGGAACAGTTGGGAGTCGAGTTCAGTAGACATTTCTGCTGCTGGCCTCGGGTGGTTTGCCATTGGACTTAAAGGAGATGCAGTGTTTGGTGTTTGGACTTACGAAGGAGTTGATGTTGTTCTACGCAATTCTTTAATACCCAATAGATCACATACTTTTGAGGTTGCAGGATTTACAGTATCCAAGATTGTCTCCCAGTCCGACCAAACTTTAAACAAGTCAAAGCAACGAAATGACAAAAAGCCAAAGGGAATCGACGACTCAAAAGTGTCAAACCAGTTTGTTGAATCTCCTGTTTTGACTTCTGATGGAGTCATCTGATAGTGGTGTCAGTTTGGGAGAATGAAAAGATAATTGAATTATCATGCCATTTAGATTTCTATACAGTACAACAGATGAACAGTAGTCTAAACATATAATGTCAACCTTATCATTATCTAAAGTTGAAGCAAGTGGAGGGCAGAGGCTGAGAGGTGATGTGCAATGATGAGGAACGAGAATCAAATATGACACCACATAGTTTACCATTATCTGTCATTTTTTTAATTTAATATTTTATTCTGCTTTTTTGTGTTCCAGATTGGAATTGCTTCAATGTTTTGGTCCTTCCTTAAACCAGATTTTAGAGCTACAAGAGTTTGTAATTCAAGTCGATCTAGTCCGATAATTCAAATTTTATTTTTATTTTTTAAAATTTCTTTGGATCCCAGGTATTAATAAGGTTGAACTCCAATAAAAGTAGGTTACTGTAATTGCCAAGTTAGATTTGTGTATTTTGTTTGTCTTGAAATAATGGTTGCAATTATTGTTGGAATAAAAGTGGATATTAGGCACCCAGAGAAATCTTTAAAAAACTTTATAATATATTTTGCTTTTAACATGTGTAACATTTATTACACGTTAAAATATCAATGAAAAATGATACCTGTTGTATTTATTTCATTACTACAAAGAAAATGCTTCAATAATTAAAACAAAAACCTTAACTTTCAATAAAATTCAAAATTCAAATATCTTTAGTGTTGGTAAGATAATATATTTTGATCTAACTTTCGATTTTTCTAATGACTTTGGTTTCATATCTCCACTATTATTTATTTATTTTATTATTTCTTTATATGATTTTTTTGATATATTACAAATTTTCTGGGGTACTAGGATCTCAGTGTTCTACAATAAATACATTTTCAAACTCCTTATTATAAAAACATCAAAATCTCGTATTAAAGGTTACATAGTGAACAAAGAGACATTCAATTTCTCGCATTACTTATAGATCGACCTTCGGAATCCTTAACTAGGAATAACTTTGTCATACAAGGTACATAGATGTGGGTAAATGTACTTGAATTCATAATTCTCGATTCGCTAATAATAAGCTTTTATCAAATAAAAGAAAATGAAGTTTAATTTTTAAATTTGGCGAAGACCCTTTTAATTCATACTCAAAATAGTAACACAATAAAAATGATATTTTAAGAAAGTAATAAATAACCACCAAATGCAAATATAAATTAATACAACTAATAGTGATATCAATAACTAATTTAGGAGGTAATAAAAGTTCATTTAATCGCTTTTATATCACATGAAAAAATCTGTAAATTTTGGCAATTTTGGTTAAAAACTAAACTGGTGAGTTGAAGTATTTTTTATGGCTTAAAAGACTAACACCCAAATGCCAGTTACAAAAACTACACGTAATGGTAGAAGCAAAAGGAAAAGTTTGTGTTCCTTAATATGAATTTTGAAAAAGCAAAGGAAAAAAGAAAGAAAAGATGAGAAACGTTGCAGGTCCTGACATCACATTGCCAGCTAGATACTGTGAGAGAGAGAGAGAGAGAAAAAAGAGAGGATAGGAATTTGGACATTCCATTCCATTTTGACCATTTTTTCACAACAAAACCATTTTCTTTAACCCAAAGCTCCTCTTCTCTCTTTCCTCAACGTACATTCACTTCCTTTTTCTTCATTTTCATTTTCATTTATTTATTCACACTCTTTTTATTTTTATCTCTTTCATTAGTAACTAATTATTTAATTAGCCAATCGGAGCGTCCCTTCTCCGGCGATTCCATGTTCCGTTTCTAGGGTTTGCTTCCGCCGATCGCCGCTTCGCACTCGCCGAGATGTCGCGCCAGACGACGACGACGGCCTTCACTAAATCGAAGACTCTCGACAACAAATATGTACGCCATTTTCTCATTCGTTGTTCATTCATGCATTCTCCTTCGATTTCCACTTTTTCTCATAATGCTGCTGTTGCTGAAGATCAATTGGTGGAGGCTTTAGCTTTAGGTTTCTGTTAAATTTGTGAATCTGTGAAGTTGAAGGAACTTGGATGATTGTTTGCTTTGTTGTTAGTGTGATGAGATACAAGTTAAACTGTGGAATGGCTTTGGTATAGGCAGGGATGCTACTGTAGTTGTTGAAACCTGAGATTGAGAGTACTGTGTGGATGTGAGTGAGATTAGTAGTTGCAATGTGGTGGGATGGTGGCTGGTACTGGGACTGGGTTGGGCTGGATGGGGTGTTAGGGTGCAGGGGTAATGTTGGAACTTGTTATGATGTCGAATGAAAATACCGGGGGTGGTTGCCGGAATGAGGATAAAGGAATGCTTAGTGTGTTTGCTATGTTGATTGATGAATTGGATGGTGGAATTCGTCTCGAGATTGACTGGAGAATTATTATTATTTTACTATTGTTGCTTGGGATTTTATTTTTCTCTTTTTGGATTTGAAGTTTGCTTGCAAGTGGTAGGAAATTCATGCTGCAATTGTTGAATTTCGTTTGCAAATATTTGGAAATTCTTGTCTTATTTGTAGTTTTGAAATTGCATATGGTATTGGATCATAAAATAGGTTAATTTTTTAGTGGCTGATTATTTTGTATGAGATTTGGAACAGATGCTGGGAGATGAGATCGGGAAAGGAGCTTATGGTCGAGTTTACAAAGGTTTGGACCTGGAGAATGGAGATTTTGTTGCCATTAAACAAGTTTCTTTGGAGAATATTGCTCAGGAGGATCTCAACATCATCATGGTATGTAACGTGTATAATTTTTTCCTCCCTTTTTGAGTTTTAACTCTCATGTTAGTTGTTAACTATAAATGGGAAAGTATTGAGACTTATGTCCTAGCTGCATGGATTTGGGTACGATATTGGTACTGGGTACAAATATGGTTGTGAGAAACGGTCATTTAAACAAATCTTTAGTACAAGTATGATACTGTGTGCTTTTGTCTTTAAACACATCTTCTGCTTCACACTGACTAATTGGACACTAAGCATATCTCCCTTTGTGACACATTATGTGTTAGTAATGAGTAATGGTAAAACAAATCGCATACTGCATATGCGAATACACAAACCAAGTAGCATTCTTAGGGAACGTTTAGTGGTCTGCTCTCGAAGGTGACACTATTATTTTAGTTTGGATTTTATGTGGGATTTAGGGTTGCTTTATTGAGTAAGAGAGGACTTTTGGGATTACTATTTTTTATGTTATTCTAACCACTCACCATCTATCTCAGCTTTAGCATTAATAGGATTTAATTACTTAGTGGGGGCGGTAAATAACCTTTCTTGCGTTCTATTACTTCTTTTGGTGTTTTGATTGGGTTGTATTTGAAGTTCTGCGTACAACATAATTGCACAAGGTTAAGGAAAATCAACCATGTCTTGTTATAGACTATAGTACTTGTTTTCTTTTGTTTCTAGGCCATTGTCAATAAGAATTTCATATCAGCATTGTTTTCAGAATCTCGAGTAAGCTCACCAACTTGTACTATCCTCTAAGTTTGGGTGGTCCACATGTAACTTGCACAGAGGATCACTAGTTGCACAAATTGTTTACAAAGTATGAGTTTCAACAGAAACTTGCAAAATCTAAATCGTTACATGCTTCAATCATTTTTACTGAGATGAATGGAGACATTCTTGACACTTAACGTTGCCATCACTGTTACCGAACACTCTCATTGTCGTTATTAGACGTTGGCGCCATCAGTGCAATTATAGTGGTGCAATAGTGCTATAGTGTAGCAAGTTTCGTTGAAAATGCTAGTGTTGCCTTGTGAAGACCACCTGATACACCATTGAAGTTGGCTTGCTCGTCGTGGTTTCAGCATTGTAGATCGAGAAGAGGCAGCAAGGTTTCAATTTGTTGCGGAGACAGAGCCAGCCACACAGGTTGGGTGAGTGATAAGGGTTATCGGTTGAAGAAACAAAATGTTAGGGAAGGCATGGTTTGGGCTTGTTAGTCAACATGCAAAAGGGGCCTTATTGTTTGCACCTATTGTTTTGTTTGGGCCTATTATTTTCTGTTCTTAGTGATTTATGACTTATTAGTTATTTTTCTCAGCTTTTCCTATTATTTTTACGTATATAAATGTATATAAATATAATTATATATTTTAGAAAGGATTTTAGACTGTGTCCATCTTTTTACCATCCTTGATTTAAGATCTTTTACCCACCTTTGATCCTCAAATTTTGACAGTGCTGAATTTAGCTTTGTTTTTAGTATAATTATAATATCTTGGTTAAAAGAAGAAATTCATTAAGCAGGAAAGAATACAAGTAATGATTCTCCTTATAAACTACGGGAGATATTCAACTATTAAGAAAAAGAAAAAAGCATTAACAGAGCAAAGCTGCTCAGTCCCTCTACATCTTTGTTGAAGAACTGCTTTAAAAATAGAAGATAGTTACCTAATCTTATCCCGTATATTGTATAATTAGTGGTGTGGGGATGTTCAGTATCAATTTTTGTAATCAGTGTGTGTACAAGCTAATTCTCATTGATGTGTATTATCTGATATGCCCACCACAATCAGCAGCTATCAATAAAATGTTTTTAGTCATCCATGTATTATACTCTAAGTTGGTCTTCCAGATACTACCATAGACTGTATGTTGCCATAAATAAGTTACCTCTTCAGTTTTGCTAGACAACAAAAGGTAGGACACACTCATCATTTGGTTCGTGGGCTTTTCCACTAATATGATTGACCTTCTCTTAGATCATTTCTCTTTATGTGTGACTTTTGCTTGGACACTTGAATTGCCAACATATGTTCACAACAGATAAATAACTATAAACTCAATATCATTTCTTTTCTAACTCTTGATGTGGTTATGCTGTTGCTTTCATAATTGATATTTCCTTGTGTCCATTCACTAATCTGGTTGTTGTTTTGACTGTGATTATGCTGTCATTTGATGGATGCCTCAATGTTTTCAGCAAGAGATTGATTTGTTAAAGGTACTTCTAATCCTCAATATTGCATTTGGGATTACATTATCAATTGAATTTTTATTTTGCTCAATAGATGTCATGGTGTTATTTGCTCCATTTCTTTGTAGTGTATATTGTTCGTGTAAGCTTTAGACAATGATATTAATGACATGATACGGCTGTTCTTGCATTAAAATGTACACTTAAACTAATATGATTTGAATTGGACCAAACGTGGTCTCCTTGCCTGACATGGGAAAATTAGCTATCAATTGATGTTATATAAGATTTCCTTACTTATATGTGCCCCATACTATGCATGTTCTCCCAAAAAGTGGGTAGGAAAACCATAGACAGTGGTGAAGTTGAATTTTTGCAAATGTATAGAGTGTAGTGACCATGATGGCTGTGATAGCAGGCAGAGGAGACTGCTAGAGATTAAACATGACCTTTATGTGCGGGTTGTAGTGTGCAGTTGGAGGTGCCATAACAAGGTGGCATGGCGGGATTCATTCTATTATGCTATCTTTCTATGTTTGGTGATGCTGTAATCATGAACAGTTTATTGCCTTCAGTAATATTAATGATGTGTGTTTCTGAAATGATTATTATTTTGCAGAATCTGAACCACAAAAACATTGTAAAGTATCTTGGATCTTCTAAGACAAAAAGTCACCTGCACATAGTTCTTGAGTAAGTGGGTTCTACTCTTCACAACATTAGATGATTTAATCATAGCATCATTTGAAGGGTATTTAGTGGAGTTAATAGATTTTGCTTCATGTTCTTTTGCTGTGTCATAGGTATGTAGAGAATGGCTCACTGGCAAATATTATCAAGCCAAATAAATTTGGACCTTTTCCAGAATCATTGGTTGCAGTATATATAGCCCAGGTTAGTAGTTGTAGGACTATTCATTGAGGATTTTTCCGGGATATGATTTTTTTTGTATACTAATATATTATATTATGAGATAGGTGCTGGAAGGTTTGGTTTATCTTCATGAACAAGGTGTTATCCATCGGGATATTAAGGGTGCAAACATACTGACAACTAAGGAGGCAAGCTTTCTAATTTTTTGTTCTTGTTATACACTAGGGCTTTGTGTTTTGGCAATTATTCTAGTTGTGTACGTGCAGAATGATTTAATCTCTATGTTATTCAAGCAATCTGTACGCAGAAGAATTTTCTTATCATATAATCTTTCCTTTTATTTGTACCTAAATTAATTATAGCTGTTGTATTGGTGTTAGTAATCTAAAATCGGTGTTTAGCCATGTTGATCACTGAAGTGTTGTTTTTAAGAGTCTAACTGTATTATGCATCATTATTTCTATGCTTCATGATATACTACATTCATTTTTGCTTTATTTTTTAAGTGTTGTCTCTTTTGTGCTCTGCGGAATGTTGTGTGTTGATATTCTGTTTATCCTTTGTAGTTATAAAGATGCTTAACTATTTTGCTTTAGTTGCTGCTTGTTCAGTTAGCTGAACTGCTGTACCAAGCAATTCAGCATTTTTGAGTGAATCGATTTTGAATTTAGCATATACTCTTTCTAAAATAAGGAAGCGGAAATTAGAAAACAAGGGAGTCTGTTTCTTGCATATTCGTTTTTGAGCATTATTATGCTATTAGTTATTTTGCATTTAATTCATTACCCTTCATATTATATGCAATTTTAATTAAAAGAGAAAAACTCATGATGAAAAGAGGAAAAGCATGAGGAATACAGAAGATATGTCATCCTTGTTAACGTAAAATACAAAAGGCAACACAAAAATGAGTAAATATTGATGGAAAAAAGGCTGGACTGCTCTCCTACGCTGACTCTCTGCTGCAGTTCTCATTTTGTCTCTGTTTTTCAATCCCTCTGTTTTGTCTTTGTTAAGGATTCAATTGTATCTATTTACCTTTTTGAGATTTGTTCTCTAAAGTGACGAGCTATAGCCTTTGACTGAATAGTTTGTGATTGAGACTGGGTCGACATTGATTGAATAATTAGTGACTGAGATTGAACTAACTACATATTTTGTTGTATATGTGCATGTGTGGATCACCATCTCAATTTTTTCCATTCAATGGCTACAAATTCTCTTTTTCCCTTCTAAAGTGAAGGATTCACTTTACATGGGCCAAAATCCAAGCTTTTGGACTTCCATCTCCAATAAAATTTCTTCTAATTTTGTATTACAGTATCGCCATGGGTTTTCTTTAATGTCAAACTCTTGATCATCATATTTTTTATATGTCTAGTTTTTTTGTTTATATTAGATTGTTTTTCTTCTTTTAAACCTTGGAAAATTTCTTGATTTCTTAACTAATTACATTTTAATTTCTGCTTTCAGGGTCTTGTGAAACTAGCTGATTTTGGTGTTGCTACAAAACTAACAGAGGCTGATGTTAACACTCATTCAGTTGTTGGAACACCTTACTGGATGGCCCCAGAGGTATTAATTGTTTAATGTTCTTCTGCTAAATCATTTTTCTTAGAACTTTTAGTTAGGCCTTGTCCAAATTGTTTTCTAACACTAGAATGATATAAGGTGGGTGGGTTCCTTTCTGGTTTTTTTAAGCCAATTTGTTGCGTTTTTTGGCCACTTTGGTCTGCTCTTTACTTTGTGCGATCACTTCTCCCAGATTTACCATCCTTTTGTCAGTCTATTAATGTATTTTATTTTAATAAGAAAAGTAGTTTATTTGTTGAGCTGAGCTCCTTGCTTTCATTTTAGAGAACCTAATTAAGTTGATCGTGAATTAAAATGATTTCTAATATGTTGTATTATTGGGCTTGATTAGGGTGCTCATTGATAATTTGGTTTTAACTCGTCAGGTTATAGAAATGGCTGGGGTTTGTGCAGCTTCTGACATTTGGAGTGTTGGCTGTACAGTTATTGAGCTTCTTACATGTGTACCTCCTTATTATGATTTGCAGCCTATGCCTGCTCTTTTCCGTATTGTCCAGGTTTGCTATTGTGCTAACATTTACTGTTTTTTCAATATATGAAAGTTCCTTAGACTTGAGTTTTGGTTGATTGTAATAAGATGTTTAATTTCCTTATTATTAGCCTTTAACAAAATAATTTACTTGATCCAAAATTGTATGATCAAGATAAGATTAGTTCATCATTTTGATAAGATTAGTTTTAATGTCTAGATAAGATTAGTTTATCTTTTAGATAATATCCGAACTCTGTGTGTGTGTGTAGGTATACATGCTGTAAATCATTTGGATTGTAATACAGATTTAACGGTTTCTTATAACATTTTGCTAAATAGTGGCATTTGCACTTGATTGTATAACAAATAAGTTCATCATTGGTGCATTTTATATTTTCTTTTGTCATTGATATGCTTAACTAGAAAAGTATGATTTCATTTATAACCCTTGAGGTTTATCTCAGGATGAGCACCCGCCAATTCCGGATAGCCTTTCACCTGATATTACTGATTTTCTGCTTCAATGCTTTAAGAAGGTAAATTCCATCTTAACTGTTGGTTTGAATATATTTTGTATGCATATGTTGTTTTAACTTAGATTCCCTCTATCCTTCTCCTGGTTTTGTCTGCATCCACCTCGTAACATGAATGAATTGCTTTCTGTTTTATGACTCTTTTAATGTATTGGTTTCTGATGGATATCCTTCATCGGCTAGAGATATTAATTTGACTATATCTCTACATTGTAGGTCAAGCAATACGGATACTTTATTAATCCGATTTGTAATTGTATCGGATGAAACTAGTGTCTAAAACTTGTTTTCTATGCCATTTTGTTGCACATTTCAGGATTCTAGACAAAGGCCTGATGCTAAAACTCTGCTGTCTCACCCCTGGATTCAAAACTGTAGACGTGTTCTGCAGTCTTCTCTTCGTCATAGTGGAACACTGAGGTAGATTGCATAAGATATTATTTCCTTCATCTTCCAGGACTCTGATGAGGAAATCTGTGTATCATCCTTTTAAGCAATTATTATTATTGTTGTTGGTGACGGTGTGTGATTATAGAAGTCATAATAAGGGAACAAACCTATGCTTTTCCATTTCTCTGTTACTTTATTGTTGGATAATGACAATTACCATTGACCTCCTTGTTTGTCTGGTGTTTTTGTGGCCAATTCTTGAGCTAGTTGTTGGAATTGAGTTATGCATAGGTTTCATAAGGTGTATATTGGTCATATTCTCGGCCAAAGTAGAACATCTTAACATCCTCACCATAGTTGTAATAGTGGTCATGGTTGAGGCCATTTTGGTTGCGGGTACTGCAGTGCGAATTATATTTGCACCATAAGTAAAAAGAAAAAGAATTTCTCAATTATTCCAATTATTACTACATCTTTTGCACGCTGCCACCTAATGCACCACCCTGAGATGTTTCCGGGGTCTCCCAACATCTTAGACACTTATTCGACCATTTATGGTTAGAAGTTAGTATAGAAGATTGGCATTTTATTTTTTTTATTTTTTAATGAGTGAAAGAGAATACAGCTAAAGTTCAGCTGTGACTATGTTGCGAAGCGTTCTGGTAATTTGTGTGATTGAGATTCTCATTGCAATTACGGGTTGTTGTGGTTGTGGACACTAAAACATCAATATTGCGGCAGTGGACTGCAATTTAAGACCATATTCCTCACCCTTTATTCAAAACATTCAGGATTGTCCACTCAACAAGTTTGTCTCTTTTAAGGGACAGTTAATTGCCATTTGATATTTCAATTTGATAATTCTGAGACATTAATCCCTTGTGAGACGTATTTAACCATTAGTAGCACGATTTCAAATTGATAATTGTATACAGACATTCATTTACTTTTAACACTTGCGAGGCAAAGTTGACTACCATTAGGCATTTCAATATTCTCATGACCCTGTTAACCACTTGTGGGACATATGTAACCGAAGGTGCGACCAGCACAGATTGATAAATGGATATTCACAGACATTCATTTACTCTTAACCACTTGCTCGGCAAAGCTGACTACCATTAGGCGTTTCAATATTCTCATGACCCTGTTACCAATTGTGGGACATATTTAACCGAAGGCCAGCAAAGATTGATAATTGGATAATCACATTTATTTATTCTTAACCATTTGAGACAAAGTTCACCACTGATAAATATTTGAATAACCTCGTGACCCTATTTATCATTGGTGAGACGTTTAACCATTAGTGCTTGAACTACAGATTGATAATTATATACAATCATACAAAGTTAACCATATTTATGCTGGGTGGAGAACTCCAGCGCTGTGTATCCTTATTGCATATTAATCACTCCCTTTTTTCCTGCATTGCTAATCCTTATTGCATAGCTGCTGATAAATTCTCAGTTATTTTTCTAACTCAAGTATTAAACATTGGATTTGTATTATATATGCAGTGTTTGCTTCTAATTTCTGGAGGTACATTTGAGGATTAATTTTCTCTACGTAAAGAATTGGATGTTTATTGATTCTATAATATATTTACTTTTTTTCGTCTGAATTGTCGTAAAGTATCATTTACTTTTAGCTCTATAACTGTTAGGTTTTTTTATTTGAACCAATTGTGCTACCGCTTGCAGAAATATAGAGGAAGATGATTCTGCGGATGCAGAAGGTTCTGGTGGTTATCATAAGAGTGCTTACGAAGGCTCTTCCGTGGAGAAAGAGGTTAGTGTTGATGGGAAGCTGTGAGAGTATACTGTTCTATCTTTTGTACCAATGTTAATACTTTTTTATGTCATAGGACTGCGCAAAAGAGCTTTCATCTGCGGCTGCTCATGGCAGCAAATCTCATGAAGACAATGCTTCAGTTCCTAGTTTTCCCAATGAAATAACAGAGAAAGCAGATCATGTTCCATCAGATCAGGTTCTTACCTTAGCCATTCGTGAGAAGTCATTTCTACAAACTGGTTCTAGCAAACTCTCTCCTAATAGAGAAGTTGGTAATTCCGAGCCTACTGGCAATCACGAAATTTCAAATGCTAAAGACCTTCATGAAGTTATGATGAATGGAGAGGTTGGATCACCACAATCAAGAGTAATGGCTACTAAGGCTGGAGGAAAAGACAGTTCTGTAAACAATGGTAACAAATCATTTGCTTTTGGGCCAAGAGATCAAGATAATGGTTCCCTCAAGGTATTTCATGTCCTTGTTAGTTGAGCCTTACTTACTATTGGTTATTTATTTATTTTAGATTCCATGTATTGTATTGCCTTTTCTTTTTTAATAAACACACATACATATATTTTTTATTTTGAAAGCCAAGCATGGTCCCGTTGACTGAGGTTAGTTATGCAAATCAGAGGACAGGCTTGGGCATTTTGAAAAACTAAATATTTGATAAATCCAAGTAGAGTTTGGTCCATCTTAAATGTTTGTCCTGAAGTGTTTTTAAGTCTTTATCTTCCCATTCTAATCAGACTATCCAGTTTTTTGTCTATTTGTCATGCACTTGCTTTTCATTGTACTTTATACCCTCTTTAATATATTTCACCACAGTAGAAAAACAATTTATAATCCATATCTATAAGAGGGTGGAACACTATAGACTTTCATTTCTGTTTTGTTACATTTGAAAATTTGGGTTTGGGATTATCTTTGAGCAGGGTGGCATATAAATTATAAAATCATTAAATGTTTCTGAACAGTGTAAGAGTTCAGTCCATGAGATGAAATCAAGTCAGCTAAGGTTTCTTAAAGGTTTCCTGTGTTTGTTTTAATTGTTGATGCTGTAATTCATAACGAGAATATGTTAAAAATGAAATCTTATACAATTGTTTAATTGCTCTCCAAAGGCAATGAAGATGCCAACCACTGTGGAAGGAAATGAGCTGAGTAGATTTAGTGACCCACCAGGAGATGCCTACTTAGATGATTTATTCCATCCATTGGATAAACAACCTGGGGAGGTTGCAGCAGAGGCGTCCACATCTACATCCGGTTCTCATATGGTTAAAGGTAACACATCTACAGTTGATGGTGGGAAAAATGACCTGGCTAAAGAGTTGAGGGCCACAATTGCTCGAAAGCAATGGGAGAAGGAAAGTGAAATTGGACAGGCAAACAATGGGGGCAATCTTTTGCATCGAGTGATGATAGGTGTTCTAAAAGATGATGTGATTGATATAGATGGTTTGGTAAGTTACTCGGTCTTGATATTGAAGCTTTGTCTGTTAAAGTCCTGTGTTATTCTTTTGATTCTAGTGTCTCTCTCTTAACAGGTCTTTGATGAAAAACTTCCTGGAGAGAACCTTTTTCCCTTGCAGGTACCAAGGTTTCTTCTATCCTCTGAATAACTAATTTTTCCCTTACATATAGTGGTTTGTTCTATTCATTTTTTGGCATTTCATATATTGTTTTTCTTGGTTACATGTTATGGAATGTTTCATGGTAGAATGTTGTTTGACTTTAGCATGACTTTGTATATTGGAAGGTAGAAAACACTCTTCCTTCAATATTGGCTCATGTTTGTAAACATCATATATTTTAGTTTTGTTATGGAAGTACTTTCCTGGATATATACTCATTTTGCCCTCTTCATTTCATATTAATTTCTGATGTCTGTACACCATGAATATGGTTTTGTACTGGGCCATCTTGTGCAACATAGTTCTTCATATCTTTGGGTTTATCATCTATAAATAGAGATTCCATGAATGGAAAAAGGAAAGGAAGTGAATAGATTGGGGAGAGGGAGGGAAAATGCAATTTCCAAGTTGTACTAATTCTTTGGATGTCCAACAACGTGTGCTGTTGATGTCAATAATTTCATACTTTACACTATTTAATTTTTCTAAAGTAATTGTTTTTGAGCCTTTCCCATTATGGCTTCATAATGTTCTTCTCTCCACTGTTGGAATTTGCCTTGTGCATGTTCCGCTTTCTAGTGGACTATACCTAATTATGTAAAGTAACTCAAGTTAATTTTCTTTTGCAAGTCAGAATTGCATTTTGGCTTCTTCTTTGAACTCCCAAATCCAAACAATTGAACTTCATAATTTATGTTGCTGTGCTGCTTTAATAATGATCTTAAAAAGAAGGAAAATGAGTTTTAGTGCATTACATGACGATTTCAAATTGTTCTGACTTCTTATAGCCACCATTTTCTTTTCTGTGTAACTTTTGTTGGATTCTATGGTTACATTCTATCTATTCGTTACCCTTGATTTTAGCCTCAGATGTTTAACCAATGTCCTTTGCATGTGAAAGCTGCTTCTCCCTGCAGAAAATTTTGAACTCTGTTTACCACTGGTTTGTATATTACACTTGCATTTGTGATGCGTTTACCACAACGCTGCAGGCTGTTGAGTTCAGCAAACTAGTTGGTTCGTTAAAACCAGAGGAACCAGAAGATGTGATTGTGTCTGCATGTCAGAAACTTATTGGTATTTTCAACCAACGCCCAGAGCAGAAGATTGTTTTTGTTACCCAGCATGGTTTACTTCCTCTAACAGATTTGCTAGAAGTTCCTAAAACACGTGTATGTGTTGTCCTTCTTGATAATTTAATTTTTTTCATTATTGATAGGCATACTGACAATTTAGTAACATGGAAGAAGACGTCTTAATTTAAATATAATTGTTATTTCAGGTTATATGTTCTGTGCTTCAGCTTATAAATCAAATAGTTAAAGACAACACTGATTTTCTAGAAAATGCATGTCTTGTTGGACTGGTAAGTACTATGTATGTTTCATACTCCTCCAATTTCCCTTTCTCCATCCTTGATTAATTTGGTTGAATTCTATATTAAAATTTTTCTAATTGATGTTGGGGAGCCTCATTCTGTTAATTTGGATTGGGAAGTATTATTATTATTATTATTTTAAATAATGAAGTAATATGCTGAAATAATAGTTTAGTGGATTGGAAATCAATCAATCAATTATGGGGAATCAATTTTGTTGTTTTACCTTAGGATTAAAGGATTATCTAATACATGAGACACACCTAAAACATCACTATGAATAATATGGATACATTTATCAATATGATGCACATGAGAGGGAAAAGGGTGAATTTTAGTTGACATGTTTGCAAGGAGAACAACTGAAAGAGTTAGAAGAAATATTTCTATTGCTCAATATTCCATTTTTAATTACGACACAGTAGAGTTTGAACGGGCAACCTTTTTATGCCATTCTGCAAATAGATTCAGAAAACCTCTGCAAGAGAAGAAAAAACCAGGAGAAGCAACATGGAGTGGAAACAATCTACCCACTTTAGGTCCCTTCATGATCATGTTCCCTAGCACTTGATCCTGCACAAAACCAGCTCATGAGAAATTAACATTATAGAGTAGAGTTTTACTCTGTAAGCTGGCTGTATGTCATTAATGTACACAACCACAATCAGTGTGAAGAAAATCAGTCTAGCAGTGCTGAACCTGTTATAATTATAGAAATGAAAGATCAAATCCTATACACTTGAAAGTATCTAGATTATATATGTATTCCTATATCATATCTTTATTATTAAATCTCCTCTATTAATTTTATTGATTTCGTTTTCTGAATATAAATAAAGCATGTGTTGTCTAAAAAACAGTTTCAGCTCAATATCTCTCTTTTTCTTATAGTTTAAAAGAACTAAAAAAACAGAGATCAAACATGCGCTAGATCATAACTTAGAGAGCTCTACAATAGCTTGAATAATTTTAGTTGCTTTGAATTTAATTGATTTGATTGAGCAATTGTCTGTGATGTATAATACATATATAGATGCAAGTTACAAAGGAACTATGAAAGAAACCAAAAGTCTAAGTTATGATACTGATTTTCTGCAATATAGGAATCTCCTAACTGAGAAAAGTAGGAAATAAAGCAAGAGTCAACAATATCAATACACAACCATCTCTATGGTATAAAAATCTCCTGGGAGTACTGGGAAATGAAGCATGAATCAACAATATCAATATGTAAACAACAATAATCAACAGTTGGGGTTTCGGAATATTAAAATTTGGCCAATAAATATAACTACTTGAGTACTAAAACTTAACCCCTTAATTGTGTTGCTGAGCGTTATCAAATATCTTGGTTTGACTATATTTAGTGAAAAATTTCATTGCAGATTCCTGCAGTCACAAGCTTTGCAGTACCGGATCGTCCCAGAGAGATTCGTTTGGAAGCAGCTTATTTTTTACAGCAGCTTTGTCAGTCAAGGTATGGAATGCATTTTATTTGTTATTGTTATTATTTTTACCTGGATTTTGTATTTTGAAAATAAAGCGTAGAATTGATTGTTATTACTTAATGCAGTTCTTTGACATTACAAATGTTTATCGCTTGCCGAGGAATACCAGTTTTAGTGGGATTTCTTGAGGCCGATTATGCCAAGTACAGGTTAGTTTTTATGTGAGTCTTGCTTATATGGGCGTGCTTGCAATTTACACTAGATTATAGTTTGCAAAGCAATGCCAATATTTGGTCAATATAAAGATTGCAGCAGAAGTGGTCTAGATTTGACTGATTAGGGAAAGATGTTATTAGATGTGGGAGTGATCTTGAAAGGCCACATAAATGTCTTTCCTTAGTATGGGTGTTATGTGCATGAGTTCCTTGATTAGAATCTCCCATGGTTTAATATAAACTTCTGCTACTTTCTCTATATGGAGTATACTGTTTGACCTTTAGCCAAGATCGGTTAAATGAGATGTGGGACCTACATAAATTTGTTATTTTCAATAAATTTCATCCAATAGTAGAGTGTGTTTCTAACATATCTCTTTGTTTTACAGAAAGTCATTTTTCCCCCTTTTCAATGTTCCATTGTTCCTAGGATAGGATATTCTTATCAACTGAACTGCTAGAGGCAGCTTTGCGGCTTTCACTTCCTGCATGAGATTACTTTGCATTTTTGTCTCACATTTTATCTGACAGCCTGATGGCATCTAGAGACAGTATCCATTTGTCCCTGGACCCAGAGCTTGGATTTTATTGAGAGCTGACTTTTCACGTTATGTTAAAGCCCTTTTGACAAAGCGTTCAGTACATTGATCTTCACTGGCTCCATTTTACTTAAATATTTCAGAACATTATAAACATGTGATTTCGCCCTGCTTTTCAGGCACGAGGGCTTGTGTGTGAGGTCTTTCATAGGGCTTTATATTATGCTTGCATCTCTGATTGATTACCTATTGTTAAGATGACCCAACCCAATTGGTTAGGACTATGGCCACACTACTCCTTATATGACAGACAATTCTCTGCCCTTAATTTATTTGGATTTGGGAGTGGAGTGAGGTCTAAAATAAATTCTGATAATATGTGTTGTAATTCCTTCTCATGGATAAATTCTAATAATGTACATATGCTTTTACCTTTTATTCTCAAAATTTGTATAATAAAAGCTGACTATAAAACTTTGCTTCAGGGAGATGGTTCATCTGGCTATTGATGGCATGTGGCAGGTATTTAAGCTTCAGCAGTCAACTCCTAGAAATGATTTTTGCCGGATAGCTGCTAAGAATGGAATACTTCTCAGGCTTATAAATACTCTTTATAGCTTAAATGAGTCAACTCGACTAGCTTCTAGCTCTGCTGGGGGTGGATTTTCGGTTGATGGTTTGGCTCAACGTCCTCGGTCTGGTATCTTGGATCCTACACACCCTTATATTAATCAGAATGAGGCATTGCTATCTTCAGTAGACCAGCAAGATCCCCCTAAAGTTAGACGTGGAGGAGCTGATCATCACGTAGAACCGTCACATCCTTCATCTTCCAATCCTCGAAGATCAGATGCTAACTACTCCGTGGATGATGCTGTGTCACAGGATAAGAATTCAACTCAAACACCCAGAGAATCTTCCGCAGGTGCATTGAAAGAGCGAGAGAATATGGATCGTTGGAAAACTGATCCTTCTCGAGCGGATGTTGAATCCAGACAACGAATTTCTACTAACAGGACATCAACTGATAGGCCACCAAAATCAACAGAACCATCATCAAATGGGTTATCGGTGACAGGAGCCACACACCAAGAACAAGTTAGGCCACTTCTTAGCTTGTTGGACAAAGAGCCACCATCCGGACGCTTTTCTGGACAGCTAGAGTATGTACGTCAGTTTTCAGGATTAGAAAGACATGAAAGTGTACTCCCTCTGTTACATGCCTCTGAAAAAAAAACGAATGGTGAACTAGACTTCTTGATGGCGGAATTTGCAGGTAATAAGGCTCTATCTACTTTTTTTTTTATGAAGATGTTTTAAGACAAATAACAAATTTAAAAGAAATATAAACTTGCACTAAAATTTACTTTAAACTTCTCATCCTTTTTTTGTACAAATTATGCTTTATTTCAAAATTACTAAATTAGAAGATCCTTCAAACCTTGCTAGGAATATTCATTCTAAATAGTTACATTTGCAAAAATTGGTTATTAAGCAAAGATGTATTGGTTTCTAAATTATTGCTTTAGTTAAAGTGTTCAACAAGCTTAACCACCTTATTGCTTCTGTTTCTGTAATTGATTGAACTGGACTAAATTGTAAGCTTAACCACAGTAAGTTATTGTCAACTACGAAAGTTCACTTTATACAATTATTGCTATTTAAAGAAGTCGTTCTTTTTAATTTGTAAAATGCATATTGAGTTCTAGTTTTGCCCTATATATATAGAAATATGTATATATAAATATACACACACATACCCACAAATATATGTGTGTGCGTGTGTCCGAACTAGAGGTATTGGGCCTGACAAGTAAAGGCCCAAATCACGAATCTGAGAAAGCAAAAAAATCCAACATTTAACCTTGGCAAAAATTTTATTCAGTCTATCTATTCTAATGACAACGTGTTTATAGCCAACGTTGATTCAAAGCTTTTGCTGGTTATAAAATCTCTATTTTGTTTTATCAATTTTGTTAGGTTAACTTGTATCTTTATTTGGTTTGGTTGTCATTTGTGTTTCTTTATGAATGGCACAGTATTTGTGGTTGTGCAGATGTTTCTCAACGTGGAAGGGAAAACGGAAATCTTGACTCCAGTGCTAGAGTTTCTCATAAAGTCACACCCAAGAAATTGGGTACTTTGAGTTCCAGTGAAGGAGCTCCTTCCACATCTGGGATCGCTTCACAGACAGCATCAGGTGTCCTGTCTGGTTCAGGTGTTCTTAATGCTAGACCAGGTAGTGCTACATCGTCTGGGCTACTTTCCCACATGGTTTCATCACTGAATGCAGAAGTTGCCAGAGAATATCTGGAGAAAGTGGCAGATCTTCTGCTTGAGTTTGCACAAGCAGACACAACAGTGAAATCTTATATGTGTAGCCAAAGCTTGCTCAGTCGTCTTTTCCAGATGTTTAATAGGGTGGAGCCTCCTATTTTGTTGAAGGTGACAAAAGATTTTATTTTTTTTAGTTTAGCTTATATCCTACTGCTTTAGTCTCTGACCATCCATGTGTTGAAATTCTAGATACTGAAGTGTATTAATCATCTGTCAACTGATCCGAATTGCTTAGAAAATCTTCAGCGTGCTGAAGCAATAAAATACTTGATACCAAATCTTGAACTCAAAGAAGGGTCTCTTGTATCAGAGATACATCACGAGGTGTGTCATGCTTACCTTACTGTTATCCAAATTGAGTTATAAAGCATACTTATGCTTGTCATAATTTTTTGTACAATGCTTTCAAGTTTTATTTGCATTAAGCTCAAATAAATTTTAGCATTGGTTATGTAGTAACTGCAATTTTCTTACTTAGAAAAACTATTGGGTGCAGCGAGTACTCTGATTCTTGCACATTATGTAGCTACTTGGTGTTAGCTATCTAAAATGGGCTTGATCTCATCTTTCTTTTTTCTCTTTCTACAGGTCTTGAATGCGCTATTCAATTTATGCAAGATAAATAAGAGAAGACAAGAACAAGCAGCTGAAAATGGAATCATTCCCCATTTGATGCAATTCATCACATCCAATTCTCCCTTGAAACAGTATGCTTTGCCTCTTCTATGTGACATGGCTCATGCATCTCGCAATTCAAGGGAGCAGTTAAGGGCTCATGGTGGTTTGGATGTCTATTTGAACCTTCTCGAGGATGAGCTTTGGTCTGTGACAGCATTAGACTCTATTGCTGTTTGCTTAGCCCATGACAACGATAATAGGAAGGTTGAACAAGCATTGCTGAAAAAGGATGCAGTTCAGAAGCTTGTGAAGTTCTTCCAGTCTTGTCCAGAGCGGCATTTTGTTCACATATTGGAGCCATTCCTGAAAATTATCACGTATGGGACTCTAATTCTTTTCTCTTCATTTGGTTGTGTCCTTCAATTCTTTAACTATTAGATAGATTAGTCGTACACAGATAGGTGATTAACAAAGTTTTAGCGCACCAAAGTCCCTTTTCCTCTTTTAAAGTTGAATAGGTTTAGATTAACAGGTATTTCACCTGTCTTAGATGCATGACACAGGAAGAGTTAGGAGTAGGGACAGGGTTATGTATAGAGCTTGATGCATTAGAACCTAGGTTAATTATATTTAGTAGAATGTAATTATATGTATAATGGGCAATGGAATGTTGCTAGCCTCTTATCTTGCATTGTAAATGATAAAATAAAAGCACTATTTGTTTAACGTGCATGTCACAGACATTATACAAGGTCGGTTGAATGGATGGGCTGAATTCATCTAGCTTGCTTTACAGGTTTTACGATGCATCATGTTTCAAGAGGCTAGAGAGTCTTGAATAATTTGGATACTGGGTCATCTTAGAAAGTGAAAATGAACTAATGCAATTTTACGTAGTTCCAAGGGCTAAATCCTATAGGGTCGCCTCTCTAACTGGATAACAAGCAATGAAAACTTTAACATTGGATAGTTTGGTGTTTTGATGATCCCTGCTTACTGCAACTTCATTATTTATCATTGCTGTCACTGCTACCCTATAGGTTTATTTGTCTAATAGTGCTTATTTATTGAATGTACGTTTTAGAGTTCAATTATCTAATAATATTCCTGACACATTGATCGCTAGTCAAGTCATAACATTGTTTGATCCATATGGCGAACCTCTGGGATATAATCCCTCCCCTACATCAATAGCACAGTTGAACTCTACAACAACAAAAAAACGTCTACAATGAATGATATAAGACTTTTTTTTGTTGTTGTAGAATTCAACTCTCATTGAGGTTGGAGGCGTTAGTTTTTTCTTGTCTGTATAAAATTATTTTTTAAAGGAAGAGATCAAAAGTGAAGATATCCTCCTAGGAAAGAGAAAATCAGAAAACCAGATACACTATTTTTTATGTGATGTTTGATGCTGCTGCAGTAGGTGGAATATCATTTTGTACTTTCATATTCAAATATTCTGTCTCATTGGTACTGGAATTTTATTTAATAAGTGTGATCATATAACTGCAGAAAATCATCGAGGATTAATACCACATTGGCTGTTAATGGGTTAACGCCGTTGCTCATTGCAAGGCTAGATCATCAGGATGCTATAGCTCGTCTTAATTTGCTCAGGCTAATAAAGGTACGGGTTGATATATGATATTTTTTGTTAATACATGCCAAAATCTTTGGTGGGTAATACCACGCCCGTTTAACCAGGTTGTGCGTTGCCTGGTTAAGAGATGTCAAAATTTATATTCATCAAAACTAGAAATAAGAAAACTAAGATGAACAAACTGGCGTAGAGGATTTTACTTGTGGAACTTGAAATGCTCACATAAGTGTGGCATGACATACTTAAAATGTGTTCAATTGCATTCTTATTTTATCTAGAACTTCAGACAGTATATTGATACAATAAAATCTACTGGAGCTTTATTTGACAAATTGTTCTATCATCGACACATGCATTTAAGGATAATCGTGTGTCAATAAACATTTATTCAAATGTGAGAAAATGTCTTCCTCTCTTTGAATTCTTGATTCTTTTATCATATAAAATTAAGAGGTGATAATTTTCCTTTATAAATGTTGGGTAACAAAGGAAAACACTTATCATTTGCTCCTGGAAGATTTGTATATAGAATAGTTGATCATTCTCTGACTTGTGAATAGTGTTAGATTTTATGGTAGTTATTCATTGTACATGTTATAGTTTGTAAGAATTATTATTTATTGTATGTGTTGATTATCTCTAGTAATTGATGTGCCTATTACAAATGCTAAATGCGTGGGCTGAATAGACACATAGAAATGGAACTTGGTCTTTTCGTTTGTATGTTGATATGGATGGATAGGTATAAGTTTTTAATGGATGCCACGTACAAGTTGGTGTTTAAACGATGTATTTGCCCAGTACAGCAATAATACTTACGTAACTTACTAAAAATGTTCTTGCAGGCCGTTTATGAGCATCACCCTCAGCCCAAGAAGTTGATTGTGGAGAATGATCTACCTGAAAAGCTTCAAAACTTAATAGGGGAACGGAGAGATGGACAAGTGTTGGTAAAACAGATGGCTACCTCATTACTTAAAGCACTACACATAAATACCGTTTTGTAAAATTTAGATTTAAATGGTTATTTTCTTTTATGTATATTTATCGGTGTACATAACTTTCCCTTTTATTTGGTTTGCTTATTTTCATTCCCTGTTTGGTTGAGTGAAAAGGAAAATAGCATAGGCTGGTAGTATGTCGTTTTCATTTTTGGATAATATTAGTGGGTGGCTGATTTTGTCGGCTTCAGTGGCCAAAATGTATCTTTTTTTTGTCAAATACAGTATATATAGCTGTTATATGGATGCAAGGTGAGAAATTCTCAAGGTACTGTTCGAACTAGCCTTTGATAAACGATATCTGTATCTAATGACGTGCAATAGCGAACTGGGGTTGCAGCATATTTGAAATCACGCTTTTATGGTGCACTGTTTTTCGACATTCGTAAACGGCAACGACTTAAAGTGGCTCTTTGGTGCTGAGAGTCTATGATATAGGGTTCTTGGTTTAATCCAATAGCTGATTATGAGGCATGATAGACCTCATTTTACACTTGTTCACCTGAGCATTTGTTCTTTAACATGGTTATGAATTCAACATCATGTGTTCTAGTGTTTATGATATAATATTCAAACTTTTATTCAGTATTTAAAGAATGATGCAAATTGTATGCTTGTTAATTTGCCTTTAAAGAAAATGCTTTAGAAATCGATATCAAATTGTTCGAAATTTATTTTCATCTATACGGGTTACTTTCAAGATTGTAATGACTTCGTACAAGTAAAGAATAATAAATTTATGAAAACTGCTTCACGAATTTCAAAGTTTGATATTGTAACTAATAAATTTAGTCTGTATTAGTAAAATTTGAAATTTTCAGAGGTAGGTAACCTCAATTTGGGTGTATTATAAGCACATTCAATGTAAAAGAAATAGATAGCTTTGGGGCTAGTGAGCTGAACATACTTCCCATTTCACAGGTAACATCAACTACTCTAAAATTATCACTGGTAGCACCGATGGCCTTTACCAAATAGTGGAACCTCTATTCAGATGCAGTAGATATTATTCCTATTTATTTCATTACATCTGGAATATAAAACGATCCCGAAGGGTAAACCGAACAATTTCAATAAAATTTCTGTTAAACTTAAATCTGTTACTCGATATAGCATCAAAGCTACATGACCCTTTTTCATTTAAATTCTTCTTAACTTAGAACTAAAATTTACAGAGAAATTACTCGTGAAAGGATCCAAATCCATATGCATTGGTGCATGGCATGTTGTTTTCAATACATACGAGCGAACAGCGCATGATATTTAATTATTAAACACTTGTAAGAAAGAATATATATATTTATAGAATTGGGGAAATTACCCCTGTTAAGCATAAGATTGCACATTCCCAAGACAAAATTGAGGCTACCTACACTTCATTACAACATATTACTGAATTAGTCAAGTCAGCCCAAAATGGAGAGCTTGAAACACAACCTCCTAAACAGAACCAATTCGTACGGATAATTTGGCAAGTGATGGGAATGCAGAGGCCGTTTGAAAAGTATAACGTGAATCTATCTAATGCTTTGCTCAGAGATGAAAGTATCAAAATCCAAATGGCGATTTTGTCCTGTTACCACCTTCTCCATACATTTCGTTCCACTTCCTCAACTCTGTCATGCTTGTTGCATCATGCGCAACTGATGGACCCACCTACACATTTTAACCACACATTTCATATCTTAAAACTAATTGCGCCTCAAAGACCGACAAAAAATAGCTTCAAACAAGCAACATTGCATAGCAACACACTTCTAACATTGTCAGTTAAACTAATATATAATCTAAAAAACTAAGGCTCATGAATTACGTACTGGACCCACAAATATTTGTAATTTTTAATAAATTTAGCTCACAGTAAATACAAATAAAACTATTCTACAAATACACATTGAAAGCGCTTGAACTTCACGTAAAAATATAACAATTGAAAATGAAAAGGTAGAATAGTATATACCTTGGATTTTGACTGAACAAAGTCATCCAAATTAAGAGGCCTTAATATTGAAGTTGTACCATTACTGGCTCCCTGTGCAAACCAAATGGGATATCGAGTAAGCAGGTAAGCAAATCCAGTTAAACAACAGACAAGGAATTGGTAAAAACATTGCATCTAACAATTGAAACTTTTTCATAATGATGTCAGCTGGAAAAAAGAGAATCCATATATCAAATCAATTTGAAACCATTTGAAAATTATTTTTTTCTTGTAATTATCAAAGTACATGTATTAGAAGCATTGAATTACAGATCTGCAACCAATAGATAACATCAACAAAGATAATAACATTACGATAGAAAATATTTGTACTCGGGAAGGCAGACATGTGAAAGTTACCAGTATCATCCGTTGACAACTACACTTGTAACTTATTAAACATTAGACCAATATTAGAGTCATTGCCTTATCCAACAAGAACAAAGGGGATGAACCAACTTTACTGATCCAGAACTTTTCTAGCCTATTTTTTACCCCGATACCAAACTTCTTAGGCACATGAAATTGCCTGGTGAGATGCAGCTAAAATTACAGCAGACATTATCAACAGCTTCATAAATAAATTGTGGGAATATATAACAGCATTGAATAAAATATTGTCCTGGAGATTTTAGTTTGCAAAGCATACATATCTATTGAACAAAGTTGCAATATAGGAAAATTTTGATATTAGATATTTCTCCTTTTCCATTAGTAAATAATATTTTCCAAAAATACAAAAGTGTAAAGTACAAACATCACGGTGCAACAAATGTGCATTTTATACTCGTGCAATTTTTACAAAGGATAGTGCACAAATCACCACAATTGCTATGAAAAATCTGAGCTAGTTTCAAATTTGTGATCTCCATACCTTATTTTCTTCCTCTAAGAGTTCTTGAACGGGTCTATATGCTGCAGCAATACAGAGGTTCTGCAAATGTAAGCATGAAGCAGCATCAGAGATAAGTGACTTAAATGCTTAGATAGAAGATATTGCAGCGTATGTAAGTGTGATAATTATAATGTTAGGCCCGACTATGCTAGACTGCAAGAGGAATTTGAGAGATGGCAAATAAGGTAGCACTACCTTATTTTCCTTTTGATCCCTCACTCCTTAATGTGGTACAATATAGTGGCGCCTAACATGTAGTTTATACTCAGTTGCACTTAACAATATTTACCTTCAAATCACTGCCCGAGTATCCATCAGTCATGTTAGCAAGTTTGTCTAACTGAAATTCAGAATCCAAATTTTCTTGTGCTAGAAAGATGCTTAAAATCTTCTTTCGATTTTCAGCATCTGGTAAATCAACATATATCCTGGAAAATATAATGCCAACACAAATCTTAGTTATAAAAAAAGTCAATTTTCCCACATTTATCAAACCACTTACGTATTGTAAATCTTGACTATGAATTTAATTAAAGCTCTACACTATATATATTATGCATTTATGGAAGTATAAACATTTAACAAAATTAGTGGCATCATCATGAGTTTGGCCCGGATAGTTGACTTGACTCTTCTTGATACCATTTGAGTCAAATGAAAACTAAAACTAAATGAAAATCAGACACAACATGGGACAATCATAATTTAAAATAGTGACAATCGTTATGACCCTTCAGCCGATAAATCTAGCTTTCAAAGAGAAATCTTATAGTTTACCTTCTTGGTAACCGACGAATAACAGCATCATCAAGGTCAAATGGCCGGTTTGTTGCGCCAAGAATAAGGATTCGTTGGTTTTCTTTTGACCTCAATCCATCCCAGGCTGCCATGAATTCATTCCTCATTCTTCTAGTGGCTTCATGCTCAAAAGCACCACCTCTAGCACCAAGCAAACTGTCAACCTATACAATACAGATTCAAGTCAGAAACCAAGTGTCCAACCCGTGATAAAGATATATTTGAGGGTGCATTAAAAACGTATATTTTATTTAGACAATATGTTTTTACTTTTGAGGGCACACTCCTGGAAAGTGGAAACTAATGTTTCGCATTGAATAAAAAGGAGTAATAAGGATTTACACTTCAGCCTTTTTTGAACAAAAAACCAAAAGGACAAAAATCATAAGACTGAAATCTGAATTTCGTACTCATCTCAGAAAATATCTAGATTCTCTTATGCATTGAGTAGTCTTATAAATGTGACATTAAAAGAAGTGCAAATTTGTGTGTAATGCATTTTCTCTTTCCATTTTAACTAATCAATTTCAAGAGCACAGACATGCCAAAGAGAAGGGACACGATTAGTCCAAGAAAGTCCATTCTAAATTGTTATTGAACTTCTTAGATTAGAACCTTTTTCAGTTACATTGAAAAATTTGATAACAACCAAAAATCAAATTATATAAGAAAAAATAGATTATTTTTTTTTAATACCATGAAAGTTTTCAAAAGCAAAATAATGACAGGTTTGGCATTCAAACACTCACTTCATCAACAAATATAATAACAGGAGCAAGCTTGCTGGCAAATGAGAAAAGCGCTTTGGTTAGTTTTTCAGCATCTCCAAACCACTGTATCAGGAAAAAAACAAATATATATATAAGATATCACATGCAGAAGAAGAAGCTAATATACCTTTAAATAACTGAAACAATACATAAGAAAATAAATGGGAAAGAAACTTCAAAGGAACCTTGATTTTGGAAAGATGTTTAATTACTCATTTATTCCCTGTAGTTGTACAAACTTTACCTTTTGATCTTATACCTTAAAAATCATAAGTGTTAGTCTCTACATATACCATTTCAATCTCTTTTATTCCACATATATATAACTTTTAATCACTTGTATTTCCTACCGTCTAAACTCATAGAGACTAAGAATAAAAATAGTTTTTGTATTACAACTAAAAGGAGTGACTTTTAAGAACAGAGACTAAAACGTAAAGTTTGTTCAACTATAAGGGATTAGATGAGTTATATTGCGTTGGAAAAACTAGTGTATAGACCCATTGCTTACATAATACTGTTTACCTATCGTCCAATCCATGGTTCTTGCACTTTAGATTCCCTTGGTGCGTTTTCTTGCATGTTCTTTCTTTATGTTTCTAACCTCCTCTCTTAGTTATTAGATATTTCTTCTACACAACTCTATTTGGAAGTCTAAAACTCCCTCTAATTTTTCCTTTTGGAGAGAGATTTAGGATTGATACAAATTGTTGAGATTTTATGAGATAAAGGCCAAAGTTGTGTTAGAATATTTGATTGATATCATTGTAATTGTTTCCTTTCACTCTCTTTGGGGTTTAGGGTAGCAAGCTAGATGCATATAAAATTTTCAGACAAACCACCAATTTTTTTATGTTTTAGTTGCAAGAGACTTATCAACCGAAAGAGGAAAATGTGCAAGAACCAAAATTACCTTTGATGTAAGGGTCGAACCAGTTATGCTGATAAAATTTGCACCAGCTTCAGTTGCAAGTGCCTTCGCCAGAAGGGTCTTACCAGTGCCAGGAGGACCAAAAAGTAAAATTCCTTTACAGGGCTGTAAAAAGTTTCTTCAAATTAATTTTACACAGAAAAGTGAACAAAAGGTAATTTGGTTACAGTGGAAAATGCATAAAAAAATACAAAATCATTACCCGTAACAGATTTCCTCGAGAGAAAAGCTCTGGCCTTCTCATTGGAAGAATTACGAGTTCATTAAGTGCCTTTTTCACATCTTCAAGAGCACCTACGTCATCAAACTTTACCCCTATTTCACCAGGAGGTACTACAGATGAAATGAAATTGCTCTCAAACTCATCCTTCGCAAGGTTCTGTTACAATATCCAAATGAACAAAATCAACACAAGATAAAACATGCCCTTAATTTAAAATTGTTAAGGCGTACACGTTTGGGAAAATGTACCCTTTGTGAGGGAATGTTTATATGTTAAGTGCACTAAGCCATTAGTATAGTGTTATACAACCTAGTCCAGACCACAACATTAATCACATGCATATAGTAATATTTTAATCATCAACGAAGATCACTTAGAGTAATACTAAAAAAACCACATACCTTGAGGCTTTGAGAAGACTTCCGTGACATTGTTTCCTGGTTCATCAATCTTGAGACTGCAATTTCAAGACTTCACAAAAAGAACAAGTGAACCTTAAAATTCTACCCAATCAAATATTATAGAACAAAAGCATTTATATGAATACCTTTCACGAGGTAGGCACAATCTTTCTCCTTTAACAGAAGGAAGCAAGCATGACGACAAGTAGTGATTTTTTGCCCAGCCTACTACTTTCTCAGCTTCTGAAAACGAAAGCACATGATGCATACCATGACATGTTAACACATTATATTTCGATGATGGTAAATCTAACGATTACCAGGTGCCATTGGGACATTTGTTAAAGATTTGGAGATGGAAAGTATTAGATGAAAAATAAAGCCTTTTAAGTTCCCAATAAATTAAACACGTTTTTCTTTTGCTTAACAAGGCACCTGTTAGCAAGATCATTTGATAATGTAAGTTCTAAATTTGCATCTAGTACTTTTATTGAAAAAAAAAATCAAAAAAGCAAAAACTAATCTCAACATCAACATGGTTTGAACATGTTAAGAGTGCAACCTATATTACAGCAACAATGTTTTTCCAAGGTTTTCACTGACAGTATTGTAACGGAATTCAAGGCTTGATTCAGCTTATCCAAACTGTCCCCCCATCCCCTGACCCTCAATTTTTAGAGAAAAGAAACTCTCCATTCTTCCACTGCCATGCTTTTAAAGTAATAAATGTTACTTCCGTTTTATTTATTTTTCTAATAGCTAATGAAATGAAAGAAATAGAGAGGATCATTTCCCCATTCTTTTGGGGGATAATTTGTGCTCCAACCTTTCACCCTCTGGCTTTGTAATAAAAGAATTGTTTAAAAAATAAAAGAACACACGTTGTACACTGGAAACTATCAGGAGAATATTAGGATTAAAAGAGATAAAAATATATAATACATGATAAAAACAACAACAGAACAGAATAAACTAGCAATTTTCTATTGCCCTATTTTTTAATCATTATTAACCAACCAATTAAATGCATTACTAACTCTTAAATCAAGTAGGGCGTAAACAAGTACAGGAGTTGTCATTACTCACTTTCAGATTTGTGTTCCAAAAAGGGAAAAACATATGGATGACTCAAATCATGTCAATCAGAAAAGGGAAACACATAAGGATGAAGGCAAGATACAAATAAAATGGTTGATGAAGAAAAGATTAGAATATATAAGAGAATGAGTGGAACTTACTGAGCTTTGTCAAAACGACGCCATCAGTATTTAAATGTAAGAGGTCCATGCATGATAGCTGATGTTCTTCGAGAACCTGCAACATGAAAATGCAGTTATAAATTATTGACATTGATGGTGTAAAATGCATCACTACTTTATTTGACTCACTTATTTAATGCATGTTTGGCTATTTCAATGTGTAGTTTCCATTATTTGCAAACTCAGATAACTAATAACTTAGAATTATTACATGTTTTAATGCATGTTTATGACACTTGTGGACAAGTCGTGTGTATCTATTTATAATTTAGAATTATTACATTGAACACTGTATATAATACTATGAAGTTGTTTTTAATTATCTCCAAATCTTATGATTCAACAAAAATTATGATTCATGATTCAAAATTAGCTTTGTAAATCAATGGTTTGAATCTCTATTTGATATCCTTATATTATATGGATCATCAATGATCAATCAGAATAGGATAACAATAAATGCTTCAGAAACCAGAGAATTACCTTCCGTAGTACATTCAAATTACTACGTGAAGTCACAATTTTCTTATCTTCCTCGAGTTGTTTCTTGAATGTTGCCAGCTGATTCTCATCCTGCAAAATGTCATACAGACTTTCAGATTAAAAAATGACATTCAAAAAGAAAATAATATATTTGCAGAACAGAAAACAAATTAACTGTCAAACTACTAGAATTATATTCATTCATAATCATCAACAGAAACCTTCAGAGATCCATGTAACCAATCAACAACAGTGAAACCAAGAAAGCATTTCTGCTTTTGTCTTCATGAAGAACTATAAGATTTCCCATGTATTTTGAGATAGATATATTTACTAATTCTTAGAAGTAAAGGGAGAGGGGTGGGAGGGGGGATTCATGGCAGAAATGTCACCAATATGAACATCCAATTTTACTTAGCCAATGAAGAAAAGATGGGGAAAAATATATTAAATAATTATAAAAATATTGTGTAGTGTATAAAGCACGCACAAGCCGTTTACTTTTGCATTATGATCGGGTTCCTAACACACGTCTGACTAGTAATGAGTTAAAAAAACTTCAGAGACTAGTATGTTGACAATTAATGTTCTTGTTCAATATTTTTCCTATAGTAGTGATGGGCGGTGGATTGAGATGTTCAATTAAAACATTAAATGCTTCGTACTTTAGTGTGGCGTTTGACAAGTGTGAGAATCCTCGTAGTAGTACTTCATAATAGTGTAAACAAAACAAATACCTCTGACTTTTCATCAATCAACATGATTACCTACGTAGATGCATATGCAAAACAATTACCTTGGGTGGATGTACACTCAGAACATTAGAAAAGAGCTTGTTAATTTCGTCATCTTCTGATGTCTTGTCCCCTTTAATTCCCTCAGTCCAACGCTTCAGAGAAAGCGGCTGTAATGTTATCAATAAGAATTCAATGATTTGTCAGGACCATATAAAATAAGACATATTCAACACCACAGATTATAAATCAGACACAAGGACAGATTACAACTGCACTTAGGCTTTATAGAATTGGTCATAATGAATCTTACAAGAAAATTGAAAAAGAAAAGTATCATCTAAAATGCTAGCTGTTGAATGTAATGGGCTTAGCCCATATTTTCTGTTATTCTATTACTATCTTTACCTATAACTAAACAGTCCTATGTGTGTATTTTACACACAGGAGACTAATATATTTACTTTTTTTCCTTTATTTTAATACTAGCGCACGGAAGAATCATCATATATCTAGCTGAAATGGCTCTCTGGTCTCTCATCATATATATAATAATGTAAAAGCATAAGCATGAACCTATTGGTTTGCAATAACTTGAACGTTGTAAATAGGCAAGGTAAGAATCATGTATATATCTGCTACAGCAATAAAATGGCTAAGGGGAAGACCCCAACCTCATGTACGCTAAAACCTCAAGCACATAATACCAATAAAAGTTCCCATAAGATCTAAAATTTCGTAAATAGAATATTAACAACTACGGAAAACAAAATACTATAACACAAGGAAAGTCAAATTAGCATGAACATGAAAGCAATATTACGACACGGAAGAAGATGTTATATTATAAAAAGAAAAAATAGCATACCAATGAAATTCTTAAATTTACCATCTATATCATTAGACAATCTACTATAGAGAAGTATCTCAACAAAGATAACAATATACTATAGTTCATTGGGATCCAAAAAGAAAAGAATGGATAGTGATTTCAAAGCAGCATAATTTGAAATCAAAGAATAACAATAGAATGTTTAACAGAATGCAAAAATATGTAGAAAGATAAAGAGCATTACCAGCTTAGCAACACGTCCAAAGTTTGGAAGTATCATTGTCTGTCAAACATCACATTTAATCAAGGAAAAAGTTTAAATAAAATGTAAATAGAAGCAAACTGGAAGTAAATGTATTTTAGTCTAGAACATTGAGAACTTATTACTTCATGACAGAATAACAATTGTAGCTTACAAATTGCTCTTTCTCCTTTGATCCTGACTGAACGTTATTTTGCCCACAAATCAATACTACAGGGCCAGATAACCGGTCAAACATCTCCTCAACCTTATGAAAAAACTCATTTCGGTTTGACTTAGGAACTGATTTGTGTAACCAATGTGAACTGTCAGGAAAATAGACAATAAGGGGCTGTTTTCTACGCAAAACCTGCAAAAGCAATAATCAGGCTTATCCACTAGTAAAACAAGATTTTGTTTATCTTATTATGAAATTTCAAAAATTGAAAAATACCATATACCTCACATAAAGCCTCCACAGCAATGTAGCAATCTTGTGATTGAGCATCAAGATCCTTCTCAATGTCCTTAACTGTTTGCAAATAAAAAAACTGCGTTTTAAATAAGCTACTAATCAACCTCTGATGATAAGTATAAAAAACATAATCATCAAATCCAAGCCATATATAATTAACAAAAGATCAAGGTCACTTTGAATACGATAGCTTAGAAGATAGATATTTTTCAATATTTTGAATAACAAAACTTTACCATGAATCCAAAAAATTGGGGGCTTGATATGATCATCATTAAAGTTCTCCACTTCACCTTCGTTGACCTTGTCTTCATTAATATCCAAGATGACTGCAACTCGATCTCCATTAACCTCATATACCTCTCCTCTCTGACCATTAGTTAAAGGCCTGCAATATACCCACATAGGTTAAAATTGGAAAAACGAATGACCTGCAAGCTACAAGCATCTTTGAAAATCTCACTAGCATCTATATGTTTTGTATATCAAATTATCAATACAAAATATTTCAAACAATAATATTAAAGGAAAACCAAACCATGACTTTAAGCACATCACGTATAGCAGAAAAATCAATTGTAAACATCCCAATTATTGACAGAACAAATCAATATCAGAAACAAAAGTCCATCCCTGAAAAGGACAATACAAAATACATTCAGAAAATAGGATAAATTATATATTTTACACCTCAGTATCCAGATTTTTCCATTTGATCCCTCAGCAAATTTATCATGATTCTTACTACAGCAAACTATTACACTTACGCTCATGGGAGGAGTAGACAGGAAGTTCGCTATGATAGATGAAAATTACAAAGAGTAATCGTGCAAAACTCAAACCCTATCCCAGTACACCCAATAAGTAGAATTACAACACTTTACAATCTACAAACAACCTAAATACTGACTACCGTCAGTAGGATCCCTTGTAGGGTCACATCGCATTTTTTCAAGATCAAGTGGCATCCCGATCAAAGCTCAAACTAAATGAAAGCCATCTTGTATTATGTGTAAAAGTCTATATTGCATATCTAGAAAAACGGGTATCACGAAAATACCAAAAGGTTAGAGGCTTTTAACAGTTTGACTCTATATATAGGGATGACTTACCAACCCACCTGCCATGTATAATAGTATAAGCATTAGTTGGACCATCAGATGTTGGTATCTTCCCAAGTATAATCCTGTGATAAAATTATATATGCCAGTGTCAGGTGAGAGCTAGCTCAAAGTCCAATGGGGATGATACAATGGTTTCACTGAGGCAACTCTGTCACCAGAACATGGGCTTCACATTCACTTCGACACTATGTCTAAGACATTTGTCAAAATTACAGGGCCAAAACTACATATTACACAAACTCCTAATGTTCATAAGTATAAAATTATATAACTCGCTCACACCCACTAACTGAGCACTTGCAAGTAGCATCAAACACAGTGGAAAGTCTTAGAACTTATTACCATAAAAAAGTGGAATACTATTTAAAAGAAAAAAAATACGCACAAAAATAGAAACTCTCACCAAATATTGGCATATATAATTCAGTAATTTCACCACAAGATAAATGGACAAGAACAAAGACATCCACTGAGAAAAACTGCATATACTTCTCTAATATGATATAGACCAATATCAATCAGTTAACGGCTCGAAAATCAGATTATCATTTTAAGAACTTCTATTTTCAGTTCTCTGGAAAACTTCAGTGCATCATGAGTTAAAGATATAGAAATCAGTATATGAAATTCTACTGAAGCTTTTTCCCCTTTCACATTATATACTCTTCAGGTTTTAGACTTCCAATCGCACAGGGTGGATACAGTGTCACCACTTCCTCTACAATTACCAACAGTACCACTATTCTAACCACATGTTACCAGAAACCACAAGCATGAAAATCACAAACAAATGATAATCATTTCAACATCTTCTACAAAATAACTGTCATTATTTGTGCAATATTTAACATCTTATTAATGAATCAAGATCCTTTCTTGTGTTTTTATGCAACAAAAGAATCACATTCATTTCTCAGCTTCAGTCTCAAATAAAGTCCAGATAGATCAGCAGTAACCCTTGAAAGCGTCATCTATGAGACTGGTAGTATATCAACTATGCAGTTCTATTGTGTGCAAGTGTCTACATTAACAAGGTCACATATTTTATGGAGCGAGTTGTGCAAACGAGGAAAATCTTCCAAAATGATGTATCAGAATCAGTCGTGTTGGCAGTCACGGTAACAAGTGTAAGCAACTTCATGTACTCAGCTAAAAAAATATTAGGCATGCTTTATTCAAAAAATTAAATGAATGTTTCAGCTATAAAAAAACTTCAATTCTGGGGAAAATGATGGACTACACAAGCGAAAAAAAGAGGGAAATCATTTTATTACCTATCCTCGTCTGTAACTTGAACAGATGGCCCAATGTACCTCACACGGTCACCTAGGAAAAATGTAACGAAGCAGTAATGTAGATATTTACGTTAATGCATAGTACAAGTTGAAAATTGGAAGCAAATAAAATAGCTTAGAAGGGTAAGTCATTAATAGTTTGCTAGATCTTAAATTCAATCAATATCACAAGAGAGCAAACATATAAATTATATTCCACTACAACAAACTAGGTTGCAACATACAACAAAGGTTTTTTCCATTTGTGACATCATAAAGGAAAAAGGCAAGGAACGGTTCACAGTGTACAAACTCTAAACTTCATAATAATGGATAACAAGTAAATATATAATCATAGATAGGATGCGGAAATTAACATCTTAGTTTTGCTTACAAAATGCATGTACAAAATCACATTTATCACGTTCATGTGCATGATTGAAGTTCCAGCTCGCTGAGCATGTTACCTTTCCTTAGCTGGCATCCAGATTTATCAGAAGACTTGGCATCATTAGAATTAGACTTGGAGGACTCGGAACTCTCAGATTCTCCAGCCACAATCTGTCAAAAATTTGGGGTAGGGGTGAGACATAAGACTATCAGTGGTAACTGAATGAATTCAAACTTCAAATTTATGTATAATCCTATATTAAGATAACTACTAAAAACTATCTTAAGTACAATGCAACAAAAGCACAAGTAAACTTTGCCTTCCTTTTCAAACTAGTAATATAAAATTAGAAATCTCTATTTCATTATTTGTTATGCACAATGCTACAATGATTTCCTATTATTTATCAGTATAAATAATTAAACATAAATAATCTTTGCTAGTAATAAAATAACACAACTAGAATCATTGCCTAGCTGCAGTGAAACTAAACACTGGGTGAACTTATAATGAACAAAAAGATGCTCTTTAACACTAGAATCAGAATACCACTTTTTGAATATCCATCATCTTAATTTACTTTCTGTGCAGTAATTAATAGCCTTCCCCTTTACCAGATATTTTATTTTACCATAAGCCAAGATATCAACAAAAACACCCTATTGATAGTAAACAGTGCTGTATACACACCTTTTCAAATTCTTCGACATTGTAAGGGACAAGTTTCCGAAGAACGGCTGCTTTAACCTTCTTAAGGTGTGCTTCCGCTGACGCTACTGCATCTTCATTGTCACTTGCATCTGACTTTGCCTCTGTACTGCTAGCCCACTCTTCTTCATTGCTGGCTTCATTATCATCCTCATTCTCTGATTCCAGAGAACCCTCCTCCCCAGACTCTGCATTATCATCATCAGACTCGTAGTCCGATGATAAATCATCGTCAAAATCCTGCATAACAATTCAAATAATGTAAATATTTTCTTTATAGTGCCCCTTCTATTATAATGTCTAAATTCTTTCAGAACTTACATAAGGAGCAAGGATGCTGTTATCAAGCACTAAAAGAGGAACTTGTAAATCTTGTGCCAGAGCTCTAACCAATCTCTCACGATACAGCTCAGTGCCTGAAGTTAAAAGGACAACATCAACATTTGGCCACAAGGCAAAAACTATAATAAACTTCCAAGCATAAATGCTAGTGAAATGGCATCCAAAATAAACATCACAAATTAAACAGAAAAACAAAAAAAAAAAATAATAAATGACAGACCAGGAATGCTCTGAAGCAATATTCTCCCACTTGAAGACGACAGCCGAGTACCAAAAGTTGAAGCAAACTTATTATGTCTCAAATGGGAAGCAGCACATTCCACCAGAAGATTTTTGGTATTCTCACTGCAGATGGAAAAATACAATTTAATTCAACAATAAAAGTCAAATAAGAGAAGATGCCTGATTGAAGAAAGAACAAATAGGAACAATAGTAATTACTGAATATGATAAGGAAACGTGTCCCAGGAAATGTTTATTTTCTCCCAGGGAATAATTCTTCTCACGAACTCATTTTTAAACTTATCCCGTCTTGTCAAAAATGGTGATTCTCTCCTTTTATTTTCTATAGTTAGCCTCTCATTATTAAGCCATTCCTCTTGTTCCTGTTCTCCAAGTCGAGCATGTGCATTGCAGTACTCAACATCTTTCCCAAACTTATCTTGTCGAGTCTGTCCCTTATCAAAGTTGGTTCCATCATTAACATGTACTTGTTTATCCTCACTTGCATTTCTTCCATCACTTTCAGAACTATAGGCACGTAACTGAGTACTGTTATGACATAAACTAGGGCTTCTGTCCCGAGCAGCAAAACTAATTCTAGATGAAGTGTATTCACATGAATATGAACCTAAAAGATGTTCTCTGATGATCCTGCCATGGGAAGCACATTCTTCCACAGTAGTCTTAGGCGACAAAGATTGAAAGTATTGATGATCAGAGAATCTTGGCCTAAAGATGTATTTTGATGGCTGCAACATCAAAGCCCATACTCGATCTTTGCTGCATTGTATTCTCCTCAAGTACATTGAAATTACTGTCTTTCTTCAACTATTACTTGCTGCAGAAGAATTCCCATCCATTAGATAATTCCTCAATTGTAACCAAAGGTTCGTTATGCAATTGATGTAATGATCAAACTGTAATTAAAAGTCTGGGTAAGAGATTCATGCGCATTACATAGCATTGAATAGATTTATGCAAGACAAAAAAAGGTGAACATTAGAGCACAACGAATGGAACCAAAAGCAATGAATATTCAGTTGATTATAATGTCTTAATTCATCCTGAAATGGCACAATTGAATAACCTTTTCAGTCACATACAAGAAGTTCATTGAAAAGTTATGTTCTGGTCAAAGACCTGACTTACATGCAAGTAAAGGTACAGCTGAGAGCATAAGTAAAACAAGAAACAAGAAAATACTAAACCAAATTTACAGTTGGACCACTTAAAATTCTACAGGTTTCCACATAAGACTAATTAGAGAGAGATTTTTTCCCATTGCTTGAATTATTTAAGTTCCATATAAGAAATTATATATTCTGCTCTTAAGGCCAACACACTATCTCTTCAAACTTAGAACCGTCAAATTTTATGACAACAAACAAGATAAAACCAAACTCGTAGACCTTGTTAGAAATTTAGATAAATTTCTCCATAAACACTTCTAAGCAAAGAAAATAAGAAGGAATGATGAATTAAGATAATACGAATTGAGTTTCTCCGATAACCTAAAATCAACTTATGCATTTCCACTTCTAGAGAAGTTAAATTGATTTTAGTTCATTTGTGTATGGAGAAGTTCAATTCATTTTCATTCTTATTCTTTTTTCCTTTGGTAAGTGCTTATAAAGGAGTTCATCCAAACAATGTCTTAGTAATCTGCCTCTTATCAAATAAGGAATGCTTTGAATTGCAAGAAAAAGAGAGTATATACACTTGGTATATGCACATATGTAACACGCACATAGGTATTACTGTACATACATATGTATGTATGTATGTCTTTATATATATATGCTGACTTAAAAAAAAGCATAAAATCTCAAATTTGAATACCAAAGATAAATTACAATCCTTAATAGTATATCCTTATGTTAGATTAAATAGAATTTATTTTCATATTCTCTTGTCTTCCCTCTCATACAATGTATCTGGTCTAGCTAAAGTATATATTGTATCTAGTCTAGACACACTCTCTAAATTACAAAATCCTTTTGTACTTACTATTCTCAAGTTGGTATTAGAGCGGGTTGATCCCATTCTACCTGTATCAGCTAAAGCCATCAAATGTGTCTTCCTAGGCTATTCTCGACTTCAAAAAGGATATCATTGTTACCCTCCTGAGACCAAGAAATACTATATGTTTACCGGTGTCACCTTTTTTGAACCAACTCCCTTCTTTCCTCCTTCTACATGGGATTCTAATTATCTCTAGCATGTCCTTCACGTGCCCTGAGTTGAGTTTTTCGTTCCTTCTGCTCCCAATGCCTAGAATACCATAAAATCCTCCTAACCATCGTCACCACCTTTTGTTACCTATCAATGCATGAACCAAATGGCTAATCCAGTACCCCAAGGTGAATCCTCTTCAGCAGATCCTTCTCAATTATAACCTAAAACCACGACTTCTCTAGTGGCTAAAATGACTATTGTCTGACTTTTCCTTGACATGGCGGCCATTCGTCATTGGTCCTTTCATAATTAGATATTAAAAATGTTTTTTCTGCATGGGGACCTAGAAGTGGAAGTCTATACGGAGCAATCTCCTAGGTTTGTGAGATTCAACCAATCAAGATGCATTGTGATAACCAAGCAGCTCTCCACATTGCTTCCAATCCAATATTCCATGAGAGGACTAAACACATTCGAGAAAAGTTGTTGTCCAAGGAAATTTACACTATATATTTGTCAGATCAAATGATCAACTGGCAAATGTACTAACAAAATCCTTGAGTGGACCTCGGATTGTATATATTCGTTCAAAGCTTGGTATATAGAATTTGTATGCTCTAGTTTAAGGGGAGTGTTAGATTAAATAGTCTTAGAATTTATTTTTCAGATTCTCTTCTCTTCCCTCTCATATATTGTATCTGGTTTATCTAAAGTAGTTATAAATATGAGATCCTAAGAGAGGAAATGACACTCTCTAAATTACAAATTCCTTCGTATTATTCTCAAGTCCTTAGTTGAACTGATTAATTCTAAATAGACTAACTCCCTCACACAAAAGGACTTCAATTAAAAAACATCATAGTAGTAAACTTTGATTGTTGTTTAATGTGAAACAATTTTATTTAAAATAATAAGACAAAAGATATCAATGAGCATCCTAAGGACATGACAACATTGTATATTTCATCATATATAAATCATGACATCAAAACACGTAATATTTGCATAACTTTGTAATCTTTCTTAACATTCATCACTTTAGTTTATCTTTCTTTTTACATTCTATTGGCAGATTTCAGTTCAGAACCTCAAGGAGTGTTGCCCTTACTTATGTCACATCCTTCTTTTTGATGATAGAAGAAGACGGCTCTCCTTCCCTTGTCAAAAGGGATGTTATGTCTTAATATTAATTTTATCTTAGTCTCATATATTTATACTCCTCCAACTTGAGGAACAGGCAAGCCATCCATATATTTCCATTATAAAAAGGGACATGTATGTCTTTTAACTAATCAAACTTTATAAAATCCTCTTATGGAATCACTAATTATGCATGAATTTATTTCAATTCTAAATTGAACCCTAAACACATTCATTCATGAATTTCAACAAACATGTAAATCAATTATTACAGAAAAATCTAAGGTTGCAAGGTTACTTATATGTGTCTCTTCTCTCCTTTTTAGTATCTTCTATTTTTTTTTCTTTATCTTACTCGCTTGTTTATTAAGTCTCCAATGACTCGTCTTTAGTGGGTTTCTCTTATTTTAATTTTTTTATCCTTTTGTATCTAATTTATTTCATAATACTATATCTTTTTGGACCAAATTTATCTCATATTTTAATCTTTTCATTTATCTGATATTAAAATATAATCTCCTTATCTCTTGGGACTTAAATTATCTCATCTTCCAATACTCTAATTTATCTCATATTCAAATCTTTATCTCTTAAAGATCTAATTTGTCACATACGTTAAGTTCTTTATCTCTTGGAATCTAATTTCTCTTATATTTCTATCTCTCAATCTCTAGGAACTAACTGTTTATATCACCAATTAAAGTTTCCACAGTAATAAATTTACTTTTACTTTTTGTTTGTTTATTTTAGCAAGATCTCACACATACATACTAAGAAGCACATTTATGCACATTAAACACTAACAACTTCAAATCAAAATAAGCCATAAGCAACAGCATCATCGAGTAAAAACCCAGCCACTTTGCATCTAAAGAATGTTTCCAAGGAACCAGAAACACCGCCAGCATCCCCTCGTTTTCAGATAACAAAGAAGGGTACCAATAGGGACAGAGGAAGGAACCTCGTACAAAATATCTCTAGCAGTTCCTTCAGTCATGCAGAGTTCATTTTAAAGGATCTGAATATAATATGAAATAATTTTGCAATCACAACACCTAAAATATATAAATTAATATTTCAATCTAAAAGACAGGGCACAAGATCCAGCGAAGCTCCCCACTACACCGGCAACGAAAAACAACTCCAAATACAAAAAGAAAAAGAATAATAATATTAAATCATAGGAGATAAAAATAATTAAAAAAAAAAAAAAAACACCTAGGGAGAATAAAACTGTGAATGATTCAGAATTTTCCGTAGTCACAGAACGAATTGAGCAAAAAAAAAACAAAAAAGGTGTATATGAATCAATTGGAAGGGAAGCATAAGAAGCAAACCTTATTAGATGTGTGTTGTGTTGGGTTGGAAACAGGTCAAAGTTTGGGCATGAGAGAGCAAAGTGCAGAGACGATAAAGGAGAGAGAAGCGAAAGAATGTGCGAGAAGAGCGTGGAGAAGAGATACAATAGAACACAAATTCGAATGAAACTAGAGAGAAGATGTTGTGTAACTTGTGTGAGTGCAAAACTAAACTTCGCGACAACGTGTGCGGTGTTCCACTGTTTCCCCCTTTGCTTTCCCCTCCTGGGTCTTAGGTTTCGTGTCTTTTATTTATCTAGGCTTTTTCTTCCTGCATCCCCGTAATTTCTAGTTGCACACTTTATCTTTTAAAATGACTATTTTACCCTTATCAATAATGAGTTTCGAATTATTTATTTTAAAAATCTTATTAATATTTTTTTTAAAATTTCTGAATACGATTTTCGAAATAAAATTATTTAGGAAAAACTTTTGAAATAGACTTGTTATAATCTCAATTTTTTTTATCGTTCTCAAAACTAGTTTAAATGAATCTTTTCAGAGACTTTTTTTATAGATCTGTTTAATTTATTTCTTCAGCTTTCTTAAAAACAAACTAATTTTTGTTATCAGATAAAAAACAACATTTCATTTTATCTATTTTTTAACATATATTTATTTAAATATTTGAATATTTACTACTCAAAATATTTAATTCAGTTATAATGATCTTAATATATTATTATTATTACTAAAATATTATATCTGTTTTTTAGTGAGACTAATACTTCTTAATCATATATGTTTTCTCTATTAACAATATCCCTCTGGGATCCATGAGGGACCAACATTTTTTCATAAAATATAAAATACATCTTTTACTGAATTTTTGGGATAATTTTTATAACAAATTTTTCAAAATAATTTTTTCAGAATATATAAAATGTGTTTCAAAATAAGCTTTCAAAATAAATGATAACTTATGAAATAACTTTTTCAAAATATATATAATAACTTTTGAAGCGAGTTTTTCATAATAATTTTTTTTTTAACAAACTCTCTTTTCTTTTTCCTCGTATCAAAGAGTGAAACATGGACAAAAAGTTTTTACCAAAAATCACTTCAATTTTTTAAATATTCCAACATAATTTTACAAATATGGCCTGCGAAAAATGAGTATTTGGCTATTAGTGTTGATTGTCCATATTCTTGTTGCGAATCATAATTTTTGTATTGTCATAAAATATGGTTAATAGCACAAATATTATGACTTCCTGAAGTGAGTTAAGTACTACCATAAAAAGTATAGTTTAAAGACTTATTTGCAGTAATCAAACTCTCATAAAACTCATAGGCGTATAATAATAATGACACTCATATTAAAAAAAAAAAACGAACTTGACAAATACAGTCATAACAAGAAAAAAAAGGTTAGATTATATAAAATAATAAATAAATATCCGTATAAGAACCAAAATAATTCGGTATTCATAACTTTTTTTCGAAATAAAACTTAAATATATATAAAAAAATGAAAAGTGTAAAACATAATATTTCAAATGTTATCATAGCCCTCTTATCGTAACTAAATCAATTCAATTTTCTGAAGTTTGATTCATTTCAAATTGGTCGAAAATTTCTTAACTAAAAAAAAAACATTTACAATTTTATTTTAAACTAAAAAAATCTTAACTTATAAACACTCCTATCAATATAACCATGTCAACACTTCATTTCCTCGAGTGTTATTGTTAGAGATCAAATTTAAGAAATAAGGATATTAAAAATTAAAATGGAATTGAATTTAGAGGATAATAATTTAAAAAAGTTGCCTTCAACACAAACAACTTTAAACTTACAAGTTTACTGAGACATTTTTTACGAGAATGATTGAATTATAGATACATATGACAATTTTGTGAAGTCACTACTTTAGATCACTTGATTAAATTAAAAAATTTATTTAGAAATAATCAATTATTTTAAAATATAGTATCACAATTGTAATGCTCCATTTCTCATCTCGAGGAAATAAAATAATTCAAGTAAAAGTAAGTTTAGGGTAAGTTCAGATTATTCTTTTACGTTTTTTTGATATAGTAAGTACTCTTTCTATCTTACAAAAGGAATATAACATAATAGAAAAATACTAAAAAACTATTAATAATGAATCCAAATTCGAAAATACCTGTCTGTATTTCCCATTCTTTTGTACATATAATTTTCAGTGCTGCCATGAGTGAACCGTTTTCTCTTCTTGGTATTCAGTTTTCATGGATAAAAATCCATTTTTTGACGACATAAAGAAAATAAATATAATAATCCTTTTACCAAAAAAATATCTCGGAAGTTACTCATTAACAACATGTTAGGTTTCAATAATAAAACAAAAAAAAATCCTTATATGAAACACGATACTTGTAGAATCAATATATTCACATTAAAAAATAATTAACTAAAATCATAAAAGAACTCGTTTAAATGGTATGTTTTAATAACGAAGTATTAGAAAACAATCAAATACGCAAGCCACATTGTTTTATTGGAATACATGCCCATTTTTCCAAAAGCACAGGTTAACACCAATTTTAAGTAACAGTATAGTATTATAAATATTGCAGGTTTATAGACTGTTACTTCAACTATTTATCTCAGATTGCTTAGACATTGCCCAGCAGTCACAAGAAAAAAAAAATACAAATTTGAGCTCAACTAGCAAATTTCAAAGGTCCACATTATCCGTTAAATATAATATATATTTATATTTGCTTTGACTTGACAAAATAAAAATCCGATGCTGAAGAGCTACAATTACTGTAAATAATAATGCATAGAAGACAAATGTATCAAATCTCAAAATTTCCCAATACAAGCAAATACTAAGAATTCATACTAACAATTACCAAAACTGAGGAGCCAAAAAACTACAGGAAGGTGAAAGACAACAAATACTAATTCAGTATCGCAAGAAAGACTCTAGTCTTCATCGGCAAACTTGGTCTTTTTCCCTGCATAATCAATAACGGAGAAGTCGAGAATCAGGGTCCAGCAGTAAAATATTTTACGCATACAAATGACAATTACAACAACGTACTTATGGTAAAAAATCCTAAGAGGAAAATACCTGTGCCTTCAGTGGGGATGGATCTATTTGGTCCACGACCCCTTCCACCACCGCCTCTTCCACCAAATCTACCACCACCGCCTCTTCCACCAAATCGGCCACCACCACTGCCACCAAATCTACCGCCACTTCCACCTCCACCTCTTCCACCAAATCTACCACCACCACCTCTTCCACCACCGCCTCTTCCACCAGAGCCTTGATTATCCCTCGGCTTGGCTTCATCCACTGAGAGGGTATAACCTCCAAGTTCAGTTTCATGGAGTTCTAGAGCTTTGCTCATGCCATCAGCATCACCAAAGTCCATGTAAGCAAACCTGTAAATATTACGAAAGTCAAATTGGCATGTTAAAATTGCAAGTGTAGCAGCATGTAGGTACAAGAGCAATCCTGAAAATCATATAGAAAAGAAGAATCTCGGCAATCGAATATGACAAACATGGAACGTAAAAATGGCAATGAATTCAAACTTTCAAAATCACATTAAATTGCAAGAACCGAACGAGAATAAAAAATAGAAGCAACAGATAACATACCCCTTGACAGCACCAGTCTCGTAATCTTTAGGAATTGACACCCTTGTAATTTCCCCACAAGAACCAAAATGTTCTTGCAAACTAGCTCTTATCTAAAAACAAAGTCAAAATATTATTTACCACTATAACAAGGACAAAAGAAACAATCTTTATGTTCCAACTTCGGCCACGGTAACCGAATTAGATATAAATTTACCTCATCCTCCCCAAGGGATTTATCAAAACCCCTTACAAACAGAGTTTGAGACTGGCCCCTTCCACTTTTCTGTGATGAGTTGTTCCAGTTGCTACAATTATTAATGGAAATAAGAAAAAAAGGTTAAGTGATGCTGTTGGTGGCGCTTACAACAAATAATACAAAAACATTAATATACGAATTACCTGCTATTGGGAGTATACGCACTCTTGTCCCGAACCCTGGCAGAATCCAACCTCAGTGGACGATTTAACAACTCTTGCCCATTGAACTCAAGAGCCTAAGAATAAAATAATGAATAGATTCTCAGATAAATAACCTTGATAGCGCTGAAGCTGCAGCAAAAGATTATACCACACACAGAATATAGGCCTTTCAAAAAAGCTAATATCCCTGATAGCTTTACTATTAAGACATGAATAACAACACAACATAAAACACCCAACTTAAATCTTTTAAAGTTCCCAAAAAGAACAGAGCCGATAAATTCCATTAATAAAAACAATACACTAAATAAGTATGTAAGATCATAAGGTATCAAAAACTCACGTTCTGGGCAGCCTCAACAGTTGCAAACTCAACATGTCCAAATCCTTTAAACCTTCCATCCTCATCTGTAGCAAGACGAACATCGACAACTTCTCCACAATCCTTGAAGAAATTTTCCCTGGGCAAAAGAAACAGTATATTACTAGTTAGATAACTGAAACTTGCAAGAATAAGTATTGGATGAGAAAAAACACATACACATCAGATCGGTCAACACTGTATGCCAGGTTCCCTACAAAAATAGTATTTGAAGCACCACTGTCTGCATTTGGTGTAACTGGGGTATGGGGCTACAAAAAGTCCACATATAACATCACACAACTGGCATCCAAAGCAAGAAAGAAAAAAACGAGAACGTTAAGAGTAAATACAGTTTTCTTTCCAGATGAAGCAGCATCAACCATGTCAACATCCCTAGCCTGTTTTGCAAGAATAAAGTAAATATTAACAGGAAATCAAAAGATTAAACAAATTGACTTTTTGAAGCAGGACTTAGCCAAATAGAGTGGCGCTGCTTACTCTTTTTTGCGGAGTTTTGGAGGGCTCCTCCTCACTTTCTTCCTCACTATCATCATCCGAACTGTCACTGCTTTCTTTCACACTTTTGACAGTCTTTGGAGAAAAAAGAAAACAACAATAAACCTCCACTTTTAAATATACAATTAAACAACAACTAATTTCAAACTATACAATACATCAGTTCCAAATGTTAGCAAAAACATTAGAGCACACTGCATAAATGTAATTGGAGCATGTATCCACCATTAATTAGAACAAAAAAATCCTGTGTGAACAAAAGTTATTCAAATCAACAGTAAATAAATCCTAAGTCACTATATCAAATTTCTAATGTTGATTGGTTTTTCAAGTAAATATTAATTTTAATTCTTTTAGGCATCCAGCATTCAAATAATAAATAAGAATGCAAACAACATTAAAATATAACAAATACCTAAACCTGAACAATTCTCCTAATCCGTTTATATACATACCTTCTTCTGTGGCTTTTCACTTTCATCAGAACTATCATCCTCGTCTATATCCATCTTCTTCCCCTGTTGATAACACAAAAAATCCATGTCTGATCATGAATAGCAACAAAACAAATATTACATGAGACAAATAGGCATATTACATTTACAACATAACCGCTGCAGATTGTAAGCTAAGACACTTGCAAAGATTCGGAGAAGGACTAAAATAGCATGTGCCAAAATGTGTATATATATATATATATATATATATATATATATATATATATATGCTGCAAAATACCTCGTCATCTGAAGAATCACTCTCTGATGAACTTTCAGTGGAAACTTTTTTAGCAGTGTTCACAACAGGAGCTGCTTTCTTGTTAAGATTAGCAGCTTTTGCAGTTTTCTGCAATAATTTTATAAATCTAAATTGGTATATTTGATCACCAAACACACAAAAGCTATACAGAAAGAGAATATGCGTAAAATAAAACCAAATTCAAACATACTTTTTCCTCTTCAGAGTCACTATCAGAAGACTCCTGTAAAAGTTAACCAATAAATTTCACCAAAATGTCAAAAAAGTTGAATTAAATTATGAACTATAAAACCAAAACCTGCACAAAGTAAGAATTAAATGAAATACCTCTTCATCTGAATCACTAGAACTTGATGCTTTTGCAGGCTTTTTAGACACCGGCGCTGACTTGGCATTGGAAACAGTTTTGGCAACCTTTTTCTAGAAACACAAAGACATTAGGCTTGTTTAAGTTAAATAACTGATTTACATGAAAAACCAATTAAGGATAAGTCAATAACTCATTGGTCATTAGCAACTGGTCATTAGCAACATAAACCAAAAAAACACAATATCAAAAGATAAATAGAACTAAAAAATGTACATTGTCTTCTTCAGAGCTGCTATCATCAGAATCAGAGCTATCAACTTTCTTCTTTGGGACAGCAGAAGGCTTTGACACAGCAGTTGCAGCAGGCTTGACATCCTATGTATATCCAATTACAAAAACAGAACATTATGCTCAAAGACAAATTTATAAGAACAAAACAAGTTCCGATACAAGTTACACCCAATAACCCACAACTTACATCGTCTTCATCGGAGTCATCACTTGAATCATCATCTGAGCTTTCCACTTTCTTAGCTGGAGCAGCAGGGACCGCCTTGACTTTTGGAACCTTAAAACAATATCAAAAAATAGGAAAGGTGAGTATTTCAACAAACAAACAATCCCAAATAATGGGATGGTTTTAACTAGTTGACATATCTTGAAACACGTTACTCACATCTTCCTCATCAGAGGAGTCATCAGATGAATCAGAAGAGCTTGAATTTGCGGCTGGCTTGCCTTTCTTTGCAGGGGCAGTTACAGAACCATTCTTCACAGCAGGTTTCTGAAACCAAAAGAGAAAAAATCATGAGAAGGCTCATAAAAATACCAATAGGAGTGATCTTTAAACTGACATAAAATTTAAGCAATTTTAGTAATTTAATCACAATTTGTTGTGCACAATACCTCATCTTCAGAGGAGTCATCTTCAGAAGAGTCAGAATCACTGGGGCTGCTGGCTGGCTTGCCTTTCTTTGATGGGGCACCATTTTTAGCAGGAGCGTTCTTTGAAGGCACAGCTGCTTTTGGTGCAGGTTTCTGAGTGCAAGAAAATAGAATCATGATGAAATAGTTGCAACAACAATTTATCACTGTGCTGACAGGAAACTCAAACTTCCTCTAAGAACTCAACAATAGTTAGTAAGGTGCAATACCTCGTCTTCGGATTCGGAAGAAGAATCATCTGAACTACTCTCCTTCTTCTTTGGCACAGGTGCAGCTTTCTTTTGTTTCTCAGCTATTACTTTCTGTGGCTTTTTTGCACTCACTTCATCCTCATCGGAAGAGCTATCTTCAGATGATTCAGATGAACTGGAGGCTGGCTTTCCTTTCTTTAGAGGGGCATTTCCAGCACCATTTTTAGCAGGTGTCTTTTTTGAAAGAGCAGCAGGTTTAACAGCAGGTTTCTGGATCCAAAAAACAAAATAGATACCTCATGAAATTTAGGCCTATTAATGCATTAAACCATTAATAGACTAGTGCAATACCTCATCTTCAGATTCAGAAGAAGAATCATCAGAACTACTTTCCTCCTTCTTCTTTTGCACCTTTGCTTCCTGCTTTTGCTTCTGAGCAACCTCCTCTATCTTCTGCTTTTTTGCAATCACTTGCTTCTCACTTTCTTCTTCAGCTTGTCTTTTGTTTCCTGCAAGGCAAAAATAGTTCGAGAAAATGAATAAAATAGAAAAATAAAATATCAAAAAGAAGCTCAAAATCTCAATTTTCTGAGGTTGTGCGGTCTGTTAACTACTCCAAAAGAACAATACTTACAACGATTTACCCTAAAAACACAAACAAAGCTAACTAAGACCTATTCATGTTAGTTCATGCTTGGATTATATTCTACAAAACAGTAACCCAAATTGCAAAATCAGCCAAAATTTCTTCTTTCATCCGAAGCTGTGTTTCAAGGTAACATTAGAGTCAACCCAGTGTAAAACAAGACCCCGACATCTAAACCTAAAAACACATGTCATTAACTATAACCCATAAAAAAAATAACACGACATATAAGATAATACAAAAACAAAAGAAAAACACATAAAGATAAAGCCACCAAAATAAAAAGAGAAATAATAGAATACCCTTTTTAGCGGATTTGGATGGCGGAACAACAGCTGGAGCAGAGTCAACCTTCAAGAAACAAAAACAACAAAGAACGAAGGAAAGTTAGCTACAAGAGAGTGAATAGGCGAAAAACAGTCTAATGGTAAATGAAATTCACAGAACAAAGGATTATTACCAAAAAAATAAAAAATAAAGAACGAAGCACAAACCTTGACAGCTGATTTCTTGCTTGACTTGCCCATTTCAGATTAGAAGAACGGAAAAGCAAGTGTCGCCGGCTAAAAAGAAGAAACTTGAAAGGAGGAAGAAGCTCTGCAAAACCCTACGTCGAAATATTAGGGTTTTGGAAAAACAGAGAGTGTGTCTGAGGTTACGGCTGCTATGATTATATACTGCGCGCCCCTAGCTTTGGTCAGGGGTTAGGGTTTTGGGCCTTGCAACAAACAATGCTGCTGTGCGTTTTGCTGACTAATGTTTTCATGGGCTTAGATATTTTTCTTGCCAGCTTAGATCTAAGTTAAAATAGCTTTTTATTTTTTTAAGATTAATCTCTGTAAGAAAAAACTTACTAAATCATTATTTTGTAAACATGAACATTATACAATCAAAGTAAATATGTTCAACATAACATTTATAATATTAATTTTTATTATTGAAAAAATTTTATAAAATAAAATTTCAGCTAATCTAAATGTATTCAAAATGATAAATCAAAATAAAAATAAGAAAAATATTTAAGAATCTCTCATCAAAGAAACATAGTTAAAAATGTTTTTATTATAACTAAAAATGTTGCATGTACATATATATATATATATATATATATATATATATATAAATTTTCATTAAAATAAAATAATTTTACATTTAGATTTTGTAAAAAAAATAAGTATATAAATTAGTCTTCTTAATGGACTTAGATATATACAGTAAAACATATTTGAGTGCAAATTTTATGCTTTGAAGTTATATAAAATTTAATAGAAAAAAATATGATTTTGGTGTTTTCTATATTTTTGTTCAGACAATTAAATTAACATCAATTTGAAGGCATATAATTTCCTTTTGAACAAATGAACTTTATTTTCAAAATAAAGGTGTAATTTTGTGTAAAATATATGAAAAAAAATACTTAAAGTTGTAAAAAGAATATGTGAACCCTATTTATATTTAATGACAAAAAAACTTATTTTTAATATTATACTACATTCCTGTTGAGTTTATCTAAAGAGGCTATACAAATAATTTAATTAAGTATTATATTTATACTTTTAAAAAATAAGGTAATTTCATTTTGTATTCAATAATTTACTTTTAATATTACATTTTTAAAAAAATTATTATATTTTACTTAGAATTGTATCAATATTGATATTATATCATTAAATCACAGTAAAATAACTTCCTCAATATATTATAAACAAATATTTATTCTTTAAAGATAAAAATAATAAAATAAGTTATATATTTTTTAACTAATAAATATAAATAAAAGAATAAATATTGTTATTTTTTCTATATTTTACAAAACTTGAAACTAATATATAATAATTGACTTAAATATATTATATCATCTTATTTTAGCCTCCATAAACTTGTTTACTTTCGCTTTTGTATATTTTGATAATGTTATTTTAATTTTTAAGCATATTATGAATAATAACTTTTTTTATTATTTTCTAGGTAATATTTAAATTCTATATATAAAATACTACTGAGATATTTTTTATATATATTCTTTATTTTATAATCATATATCTATCATTTTATAAGTGTAGCATGATTATGTAAAAAAAAAATAATATATTATGAATAAAATATTTTGTATAAATTTAAGTTGTACAAAGAATAAAAATAAAATGTTCATTGTTTATTTGCAGTAATAGTATACACTTAATATATTATAATTAATTATTTCTAAAAATATGACACATATTCTATAATTTCTGTCTTTTTAGACAAAATTCCTATATATGACATATTGGAAAATAATATTTTATAATCATTTGAATTTAATATATAAAAAAATAACTATAAGTGTATAAATGGCTTATATGTATTTTCACAGTGTTAAAAAGTAAATTTATCACTAAAAATTTTTTTTTTATATAGATGATTTTCTACCTTCTACGTTGATTAATGTAAAACTAATGTATAAAATAATAAAGTATATAATAAGATACCAGGTGTTTTGATATGTTACTGTTGTTGGACAAGGAATTCATATGATTATTATTTAAAGACTAATACATCAAAATAAAATAGAGAAGGATCACAGTTAATACTTAGGAGATGATGACATTAAGTAGTGTAAAAATATTACACAGTGAAATTGACAACCTCGATAAAATATGTATTGGTTAGAATCTACCTTAATATTCATATAAACAAATGTTATATATTTTTAGTCTATGTTTATTATTATTATTATTATTATAATATATATATATATATATATATATATATATATATATATATATAATTGAAAAATCATCTATGACTATCTTACAGAAAAATTGAAATAACAGAAATTCTTACTTAAATAACATATGATTATTTGAATTGCATTCCCATGTGTCAGAGGATGTTAATTTTTTGGAGTGACAATGGTGTAAAAAGGTGGAAAGTGAAGATATTTTTAACACCATGAGTTAATAATAATGACAAATTATAAATATACAATGTTAATTTCTATTAGGATTGAAATCATAATCTCCATGTTTGTACCAGTAATTATTTATATAATTGTCATATCTAATAAATAGGAAATTCATACAAATCATGTAACTTTCAAGTAGAAAACCGCAAACATTTTATAAAGTCAGCAAGAATAAAAATCAAAGATGAAAAGCAACATCATTTCATCTTTTGTTGCATGCAAGCTTTTTCACAACAATATTTTTCACCTTTTCATACAAGATAAAAGTGTTCTATTTGTTTGGATAGGAAACCATGAATGTCTTTTGGGTATTTATCTATGGGTATGTATGTTTGTCTCCATCTAATAGAACAAAGACACTGTGTGTTGATTTCATTTTGGTTGCTGAAATTTATGTGTATAATTTGTTTTGCATGAAATCTGATTATATGAATTTTTTAATATATGTATGGAATGTTTTAAATACAAAGAATATAATGTCAAAATTTTATATTCTTTTATGAAATCATGTGTAGTTTGAAGACAGTACTCAATGAACTCTCATATTTTTCAAAGTTAGTGTTGATATTTTGATGATATGTTAAAATCTGATGGTTGAAATTTTTTGAATTTGGTTTTAAACTACAGTAATTCAGCCATTTAATGTTAAATATAATTTTAAGAGTTTCAGTTGAGGGTAATTTGTAGCTCACAAGTATATGTTATGTTTTGATAAATTGGGTGAACATACTACAAGTATTTCTAAGCCTTTTCTTTTTGAAAAATGTAAAGTTTATAGTTAAAATATAGAAGTTAAACTTTATGAGAATATAAATTTATAACTTGTCTAATATTGTTTTAAAATCTATTTTGAAGTTAGAATGCTCTGTTGAGTTCTAGGAGTTGACTGTAACTGAAAACAAAAATAAATAAAAATAGTAGAAACAATGCGTTTTGAACAAATAATACTTTTTTAGAAATATACATGAGTCCTCTTTAGTATGAAAATAGTTAATAAAAAATAAGTTAAACAAACAGATGAAAAATGTAAATCTTTGAACTATGTCAAAGTCTGAGTTAGTTCTAGTTCTCTGAATTCCATTAACTTGTGTAGATTTTGTAGCCTTTTTGAAAATACACATTTTATATATCTATTAAAAATTATAGTTTTAAAATTATTTTACTGTTTTTTATAAAAGGGTTATTTTGGTCATTATAACCAAGCACTTAATAACATTATACTGGAACTAAATTTACATGTACTAGTAATAGATTATTGGACTGACTTATAATTGAAATGATTATATAGAATAAAATTGTTTATAATCATTTTATATTTGAAAGACTTGAAAAGTATGAGTTTCAAACATTAAATTGATGCGGTATCAGAATGTAAACTCCAACATTAAAATTGTACTTTTAGGGGATTGTTTGTCTCACTGTTATTCTTATTGTATGTGTTATGTGATTATTAACATTTGATTGAATGTACATGTATAGATAATTAGGAATGAATTATTATTATATATGTAGTAGAGATAATCTTATAAATCAGGACATTGGTCTTTGGTAGTAATTTCTTTTTAATTTACAGTGAATGGCATGAGACGATAAAAACAAAATAAAAAATGTTATGCAAGAGTAAAATGTAAATCATTATTTTGTTGTTTGAAAGACACATATTTAATTATTTATTAAAAATATCAGAGAATATGTTTTTGAGTTTGTGATATTTGTTTGACATAAACGTGACAATTGTAAAAAAATAATAATAATTAATAGTTATGCGGCGGTGAGACTCCGTAATTATATTGTATTGTGGTTTATACTTTTAACAATTTATTAGACCTAAAATTATATTAAAATACTTAATTTATGAGGCTTTAATCATAATTAATTAATATATAAATCTTAAAAATATTAAGAGAACTGTACATAATATATTAAGATAATCATTTATTATTAGATTAAAAATTATAGTCAATAGTCAAATTGTAATTTTTTTTATTTAATTTCTACTATTATATTTTATTATTGTAACTTATGATGTCTGATCTTTGTCATAAGATAATTGATATCACTCACAATATGATTTGTTTTTATGTAAGAGTTTAGTAAAAATCTTGTACCAATAACTATGTAAGAAGACTCACTCTTTATAATATATTTAATGATCTAGAATTTACATAATTGATTTTTATATACGAAATAATTAATATTACCTACATCATGATTGATTTTTATGTGAAAGTTTAGTAAAAGTTTTATGTAAAAAGTTATATAAGAAGATTCATCATTTTAAATATATTTGAGGTTTAAAAATGAATTATGAATTAATAATCCATATTAAGAAAATATGTCTTGCATACAAATAGATACCACATCATCATAGACAAAACCATTTTATTAAGTATTTATATATAAAGTTAGACAAAACCATTTTATTAAGTATTTATATATAAAGTTTACATCCTTGACTATTAACATTTAATAGACATTGAAAATGCAATAATAATTTTAATGTGAATGCAAACCACCCTATCAGTGTTTAGTCACATCAATACCATTAATTGAGACATCTTCCTCATTTGATGCACCATATGATAATTCATAACTAGTTGAAGAGGTGGAAACTAAACCACCTTCTATATATTATACCAGTAACATCAACATACCCTATTGGGGATGTATTAAAAATAGATAACAAAGAGACTACCATATATATAAATAAACAAATTCGTACTTAAAATAACTCAAAGCAAAATAAGCAAAATAAGTTTCAGTAAAATTTCAAAAACTTTCCTAAATAATATCTTTATAAAAATGTTGTGGTTATGTCACTTAATAATTTATACTTTGATGTATTTTCATTTTAAGTTAAGTTTCAAAATAATCATTATGAATGTTAAAATTTCATCTGAATGATATGTAATAAATTTAAATAAATATAGACATTTAATATCATCTTACTTGTTATTACATTACTTTAGACTAAAGACTAATTTTTTTTGTTATATTAATCCGTTATTATTTTATATTTTTTTAGTTATTAAAACATCCTTATAACAATATTACACTTATATTTTAATTCCGTGAAAGAATCTTCTTATTTATTTATCTAAATATTAACTTAAAACAAAAAAAAAATACGACATATAGAGTATTTATTTTATTAACAAAGACTTATTAACGTCTAATTAAAAATAAAGTACGATAAAAAAAGAAAAATGACTATATTTAATTTATTATTACATCATTATAACTAAGTTATTAAGAAAATATAAATATCTTGTATTACATAATTTTTCTTTAGCTTTCTAAAGTGGTTATCTCTATTTCCAATGTAATCGTTGAAATAAGAAATGTCTGACGATGTATCCTACGGATTCTGGCCACAACTTACCTAACAAAAGAAGCCAGCATTAATAATGCATTATAACATTAGGGTACAATGCATTCCATTTTTTTTTTTCATTAACATGAAACTAAACAACACATTAACAATTGATCCTCAAAAATAGAAAAATAAATTTAATTATAGAAACGATTCTCAAACAAGCTAACCATTTGTATATATTTAATACTAGATATATTCAACTAAAAAAATCACAGGTCTCTTAATTGTTATTAAACAAAACAAAATAAAATCAATCAAACTACTGTACAAGTTTCACACCATCTTTTAATTTAGCCATTATTTTTTGTAACGTGATCTCCAAATTAAATTACCAACAAATATGAATACTTCAATGCATATTATTCCTTTATTTTCTTCACGAGAAAACACTTCTTAAATCAGTTACAAATTACAACCTAAACTACTTTTATCATCAATATATCTCCTTTAAAACAGACACGATCCAATATAGTTTATACACAAATATAAATACAAAATTAATATTTTTTAAAAGGAATGTCCATAAAAATGATAAATAATATTGGATATTTATAAATATAAAAGCTATTTATTTTTTAAATATTACCTACATTGTAAATGACATCAACATAGGACAAACCTCTATTCCAGTTCTAAAAGTGTAAAGAACTATCACATTAGTTTCTAAAACATTATGAAAATATAAAATAAAATTTTATAATGTCCCTTTAATTCCTAAACTTATTACATTAGTTGAACCTGAGAAATTTTACATTCGAAATCTACGAGGTAGTGAAGTTAGAGACAAAAGGAAAGATTCACATACAATAGTGTTACAGTAGAAAATTTTTACCAAAAAAAGTTACACCAAAGAAACAGTAACTAGCAATAGTGGGTGTGAGAGAGAGACTCGCCACGCTTTTCGTCAATTTCAAAGTCTCAAATTCGGCTCTCAGTGGCCTGCAGCCGCAACTAAGCATTCTTCTCATCTCATTGCTCTGCTATTTCCCATTCCTCACATTGGCTCTTTTAGCACACATCAGGTAACCCCCACCTTCCCCTTCAAGCGTTTATGTCACCTTTTTGTTAAAGCTCTCGACTTTTGTGTTAAAATGTTTGTGGGGTTTTAGTTAGAACTGCAGATTTAGTGACCCCGCTTAAGAATGTTGCTGGGTTTTTCTTGATCGGCAGAATATGAGCTAAAGTTTTGTTCTTTTTACGGATTCTAGGTGCATTTTGTGCTGGGCCTAGCGCTTTTGTCCTCACGGTTCAGCTACCATGTAGTGAAAAATGGAGATTTTAGATTTGATTTGACTAAATGACTAGTAGATAGCTCAACACTTCAGAAGTTTTGTATTTCCCCTGTGTTTCTCCTTTTTTAATTGTGTAGTAGTTTGAGAATGTCAGATTGGTGGTTTTATGGGAGTGTCCCTGTAAAGGGATTTAGCTGTCGTAAGCCAGGTTTTGAAAATAATTTGAATAAGTTGGTTGAAATGATTTGCTATTATTTTACTCTTTTTGTACTCCTAAGTAGTAGCTAAGTCTTTTGATGTCTATGTCCCTTTTGAAGCCGCTGGTTTCGTATGATTTAGAATGTTTTGTTCTCTTGTTGCAGATGACGTCAATTTGTTGGATTTGTGTTTTTTGTGCTTGTTAAAATATATGAAGGGAATTTTTTAGCTACTAAGAATTCAGAGAAGTTGTGGAGGACCGTTGAATATTTATTTGTATATTTATTCTTGACTACTTCATACTTTGAGATTAATTTAATCTTCTTAAGTGATACCAGTTCAAACTGTTTGGTGAAAATTTTGAATTTGATGACGATTTTAACTCAATAATAATCACGTGGACATTCTCAATTGTCTAAACTTTATTCTGTTATCAAGCTCTTGATAACTAGAACGTTCTGTTTCTCTATGCCACTTTTAAACGTTTAAGTATTAGATCTGAAGAATAAGAAATCGGTTAAGTCTAATCTATAGTGATTTTTAAGATATTGATGCCTGTTTTCTTATGCAGATTTAGGGGCCCTTCTGCCATACTGCACACATTAAAGATGGCAACAACATCCTTCTCTGGTTTGCAATTTGCAATGTCAAGATCATGCATTCCTTCATCACAAAAGATTGCAGATGCAAGTGCTGTGGTTCTTGGTGGCAAGTCCATGATTGGATCATGGAATAAACTTGCAAGTGCATGTAATGTTGCATCAGTGCAACCTTTCCAGCGGGGCTTCACTTCATCGTCCATAAAATCGGTCAAAAGTGTCACAAAGGCTACATCTGAGTCTAGTGCAGAAAGTGCTGTCTCAGGATTGCCAATTAATCTGAAAGGTATCATTCAGTTTCTCTACTGCTCTTTGTTAATATTACTTTTTATTTACATGTCTAGAGTTTAGGCAGCATGTTGAATTTCTGACAATTTAACCTGCTCAATTCATATTAACTACAATTATTTCAAGGTATACTGAGCCCCTTGGTAATGTACAAATCAACATAACCTGTTTCCTTGCAGCCACTCAAGAGATGGTGCTTACTTGGCTGTAAAAAGCTATTGAAAGTTGGCCTTCTCAACTGAGGCCAATTTATATAATAGTTCGTTACATTAATAGCATCTAATATTCAGTTTTATCTGTTTTTTGTTGATAATTTCAGCTAAAGTGAGTTTTCTTATCGAATTTTGTAGTTTGAGTGATTATACACACACACAGAGAGATTTTACTGTCATAGCGTATGAAAGCAATTATAGCTTTACTGAAAATAGCAATATATGTATAGGTAAAAGGGCTTTTATTGCTGGTGTTGCTGATGACAATGGATACGGATGGGCAATTGCAAAATCTCTTGCTGCAGCAGGAGCTGAAATTCTTGTGGGCACATGGGTTCCTGTAAGTTATTTGTTTTTTGGTTAAAAAAGTGAAATTCACTAGGTTCTGTCTGCTGACTTTTGGAACAACACGTCCCCCCTCTACTGCATATGTTTTCCTCCCGTCCAATTATGTTGATACATTTACTAACTGTGAATCATTTCTGTAGGCTCTGAATATTTTTGAGTCCAGCCTAAGGCGTGGAAAGTTTGATGAGTCACGCATGTATGACTTTCAATACTGTTACTGATCTTGTCTGTTAGACTATGCAATACTATGCTAATACGAAAGTATGTTTTCCAGATTACCAGATGGATCAATGATGCAAATTACAAAAGTTTATCCACTGGATGCAGTTTTTGACAATCCTGATGATGTTCCAGAAGATGTAAAAAAGAAAAGCCTAGACTTTTTTCTTGTTTTTAACGTCAGAATTTATATCCTCATGCTGATGTTTTTTTTTTGTCCGGAAATTTGTATAGATAAAAACAAACAAGCGGTACGCAGGATCCGCTAAATGGACTGTTCAGGTATACACTAAATTTTACATGGTTAAAATGGTCTTATGGTTGCCATCTTGGATAAAATTGTTGAATGTTATACTTTTTGGTAAAAAACTAGAATTTAGGGCTGAAAATTATGATGTTTTTATGCTTAAGATTGATTTCAGTAGACTTTTGTAGCCTTAACATTAGTAGGACCAATGATCTAATCTGGTATCACATGCTGTAGCGTGTTTGAATTCTTTAGTCAAGAAGACCACCTCTCGCCCCTACCAAATAGAAACTTAGAAGCATTTTTTTTTTTTTTTCCATTTCTACAACAAAATGCTGAATTAATAATGTATTTTAATTTATCCTTACACATTTTGGTTGTTTTTCTTCTTTCCTCTCTTGTAAATATGAACACATGATTTTCTTATAATCTTATAAATAGTATTTCAAAAACCAGAGCTTTACATGTTTGATATAAGATTATTACTTTTTAACCAATATGTTTAATGCCATGTTTGTCTTTATGTACGAATAGCAGTTATGACAACCATGTTGCCCTTTATTTTTGAGTACAAATTTTGCATAAGCCATTCAACTACTATTCTTACTTCATATGTTCTGGATGTCGTATTACAACATGTCTTAAGCTAAAGCTACATCACTTTTATATCCTACATTAAGGAGATGATTCTTTGAGTGTCTTTTCATTTGCTAGTTAAGCATATGATATCTTTTTTAACTGGGAGTTGAAGAACCCTGGCATTCAATGAAGTATTTAAGCGTAGTGGTGTTTTTGGATAATATTATGAACTGTGACTCCAGCTGTCCTGGGTCCTGCCTGACAGAATTTGTGAGCTTTGATATATCTGTTGTCCATTACTATACTTTTTAGGAAGTTGCTGAATCTGTTAAGGAAGACTTTGGCAGCATAGATATCCTTGTGCACTCACTTGCCAATGGACCAGAGGTACGATAGATACATTAATAAGCATCGAAGTTCCTTTATGCATTTGACATCTGGCTTTAATAAGAAGTTAACTTTGATATAGGTGACGAAACCATTGTTGGAGACATCTCGAAATGGATATCTTGCTGCAATATCTGCATCTAGTTACTCCTATGTCTCTTTACTCAAGCATTTTCTTCCTATTCTGAACCCAGGCATTTCTCTTATCTTACAAGGCTTGCATTGTATTACTTCCTACTTTCGCCTATCATTTTATCATTTACTTTTATGATTTGATTTTAGGTGGCTCTTCAATCTCTCTGACATACATTGCTTCTGAAAGGATCATTCCTGGGTATGTTGATTATGCCATAGAAAGTCCTTATCATTCTCTGATTCATAGTTTTAGACTGACAATATTCATGATCTAAATACTGATACAGATATGGTGGTGGTATGAGTTCTGCAAAAGCTGCGCTAGAGAGTGATACCCGAGTAAGCTTCCTCCCCCCCAAAATTCTCCATTTCATGGACTGACTCAGATGTGTTTCTTTGCTTCTTCTCTCTCTCTCTATTTACATCACATTTCATGCCTTTTCAGGTTCTTGCTTTTGAAGCAGGAAGAAAGCGCAAAATTAGAGTCAATACTATATCTGCTGGTAACCTTTCTGTTTTCCAATTTCGGGAACGTTCATTCTGTCTTGCTAAGATTTCATAATGTAGAAGATGGTGGTGGGGACCGCTGTGTGTCTTGCTTGTTCTGTGACATTTTGCACAAGTAGGCATAGCTTTAAAAGTTAGGTCTTATGCCATGGGGGTGCAAGAATCTAACAATTAATTTTGTTGGGTATCTTAAATTTGTTAAACAAATCCAAGACCATCTGTTTTGTTATATATTGGCAATTAAAAATGAGCTGTTCATATGGGCACCTATGTTTGGACTTGGTTTGATTTTTCACGCCATGATCCGGCTCTAGTCAACTTTGTCCTTGACTGCCACCAAAAGGATAATAGTTGAGTGGTATTTTATTCTATTATATCAATACTTTCTGTATAATTAACACGAATTAAGTCTTCCCTACAATAGAATAAAGTGACACCTTGTAGTTCCATTTAGATTACATGTTTTTGTGCTATTTCATTCTTTTCTCACCCACTGCTTATAATTCCATCTATGTTGAAGTTAACGAATTTCCTTCAATGTTTGTTTGCATGTTTATTTAATTTAGTTTCTGTGATTAACATGTTGACACAATGTATTTTTGTCCCTAGGTCCACTGAGAAGTCGGGCTGCAAAGGCTATTGGATTCATTGATATGATGATTGATTATTCATCAGCCAATGCACCACTACAGAAAGAACTATCGGCAGGTAACACTTTCATGAGAATTATTCCTTGTAATGTACAGCTTCCAGTTTCAATCTGTGATCATTTGCACAACTAAGTTGAAATTTGTGTTCTTACAGAGGAGGTGGGCAATGCAGCTGCCTTCTTAGCGTCACCTTTGGCATCTGCCATCACTGGTACTGTTCTATATGTTGACAATGGTCTGAATGCTATGGGTGTTGGAGTTGACAGTCCAATATTTAAAGATCTTGACATTCCCAAAGACCAGCATTAAGCGGCAGATACCCCACAGAAGCTAGTGTCACCGGAATTAGCATAGGCATTGGCGATATTTGTTTTGCAATCAGACAGTCGCATTCAGTTTTGAGCATTTGCTTTGCTTTTTGTAGGTTTATTTTTGGAGTTTTTCCTTTACGGCTTTTAAACTTTTCTTTTTGCGATGTGCTAAAAATGCAGGTCATATGATTATGAATGTAAGAATCTTTATATGATCTATGCTCATGAGAATTGAAATATAAACTTGCAATAAAAATTTATTCCCGTCTGTCCTTTGAATAAGAACCTTGTGAGTTGTGACATTACAAAGAGTGCCTTAGCTAGCAATTGCTCTTGCATATGACCTTGCTAGGCATGAAAAGTCCCCTGCACCTAAATACCATAATACAAGCTCGTATATAATTTGACTCTTTGGTAACTTTTCATATATCGATTGTTTGTAGGATCAAATAGGGAAGTTTCAGAAACTGATGTTACAATTAAGTGTGGACGGTGAGGTATGAACTGGGTTGATAAATTGATAACACAAAATTACAATCATGGAGTGACAGAAGTTCAACTGTCAAATTAAACTTGTTGAAAAAGTGTTCCCCTTTGTTAACGTGGTCTCAAAAAATGATCAATGGAAGCTTTTAATGGAGACTTTAGCCTGGGGTCCGCCTTGAACATATACAAATATGCACTCAGACCCAGGATTCAAGATCTTCTGCCATTGGGGAAGTTCATAGGTGTCCTTTTCTTCTGTTGGGGAGAGACCCCATAAAGAGCCTGAGAGGTCCTTAACCACCAACTTAAGATCTGAGATTGGCTTCGAAGAAGTATTCTTGATTATGACCCTGTGACGGTAGTAGGTTGCACCTCCAACAGTCCATGAGCTACTTATTGAGTGAAGAAATTCCAATGGGGCACCTGCAACCCAGCCGTATCATTCTTTAGCAAGTGATAGCAAAAATAAAATTTAGAAAGCAACGATCATTAGTTTTACATACCTTCTGATGTTTTAGATGCCGTTTCTTTTCCTGTGTATGTACCTATCACGCCACAATAGATGTTAGTAGCATGCGAAGACAGCCAGAGTAGAACTTTTCTAAATTAAAACAAGGTTTAAACTCTTTTTTCAACTTTGTTAGATTAGTTTACTTTATGCATGTTAGGAAACCAAAGTCAATGTCAATTATGTTACATAATGTAAAAACTATAACTATTAGCTTCTGAGCAAACATGAAAAATCACATATGGACTTGGAACCAAACAAGTTCTATAGACTAGTACTCACTCGGTGTTTTTTGTTGGGGCACTGGTGATTCATTTTGGTCGTAACCTGTGACAAAGAAGAGAAAAGTGATGAGGCTTCATAGTGTATGAGGAAGAAAACAGATCATAGTAGTGTAGAACAGCGATTATCCCTCACATCTGGACGTGGAACTAAACAAGTTCTATGATACTCACTTTGTGTTTTTTGCTGGGCCACTGGTGATTCATTATGGTTGTAACCTGTGAAAAGAGAAAAGTGATTGAGGATTCATGCTGAAAGAGAAAAAAAGACAACAGAGAAGATTAGTGTATGAGGGATGGAAATTACTCCTCACCTTCACCTATATTACCATACAAACTCTGCAGTTTAGCAAAGATGCCCACAAGAGGAGCAGAACCTGAAAGTGTAGGCTCAGTTTGTTCATAATTGGATCTGTCATCAGAGAAGCCATCATTTTTATCGGGACCACCCACGAGGGCACCATGGATGACATTAGGATTTGCCTCAGCACGGTTATACCACAGCTCAAATCCTTGACTGCAGCCAACCTCATTGTGAAGAGCAAAAATTGAAGCAACGGAAGCGCCTCTGTGGTGAACATGAAGAGGATATTTTGCTCCATATCCAACCAAGTAGCTCATATCCGCTGAGTTATTACCAAGGATATAATCAGCCTGTGTCAATCAAAATTCACAGTTTCAGTTTACTAATTAAACCACGCATTAAATCATGATGGACAAAACTTATATTAGATGCATTTTCTTAGGTGTCTTTGGTGCTATTCAATTAAAATTGGAGTTTCGCTCGACTGACTAGTAGTAATCTTTTATAAAAACTTTATTATGCGGATTTCTGAGACCAAAGCAGAGTTTTTTTATTAGAGAACATTAGACTAAAGTTTTTTATACAAGTTAGGAAAGGGTAGATTACAAAGATACCTGAGACTTAACGAAGTTGAGGAGCTCCTGAGGCTGAGTTTGTCCATCTGGACAGTTGAGATTTGCTTTTGTTGCTGAGAGGTAATTAGAGTAAACAGCTAAAAGGAATGCAGCAGAAGATGCGTACTGCAAGTTGTTCCATTCATGCACGTATAGTAAGCCACCTGATAAGCAGAAATCAAATGAAATTATTGTAGTTTTCCATGAATATTCCTAATCCATTTGAGAAGGAGTTTAAGAGGCTGTTAAATTAATTCTAACCTGGTGTTTTCTGGACATTGTAACCATCATTCTTCTGCAAGCAAGCACATGAAAAGTAATCTGCCTTGGCCTGGTATTGCTTTAGTGTATCAGCGTAAGGACCAGCCTTCCCTTCTAGTAATATCTGCAAATTAGGTATGACCATTTATTGCATGATTGATTGAACCATTTATTGCACGATTGATTGAACCATAATAGTCTAGGCTACGGCCTTGCAATAAACTAATTGACTTTGGTGTGGGTGCACATTTGATTTCCTTGCATGACAAAATCATGGACTCACAAAAACAGCAATAGTCCTTTCCCATTTGGGGAGTGGCAAGTTGATGAAATGATACTATATAGTTTTGTAAAGATCATGTTATTATAAATTATCTTCAAATATAGCCATTATACTTTCAGAACATGAAATTGATTTAAATTAAGTGGCTAGGAAGCAGGGATTTTTTTTTTGTTACAAAGAATTACCTTTGTTAGGAGGATCTGCACACCAGCATATTTGTTGTCCCAAGAGAACTCTTTCATTGCCCAGCCAGTTCCACCCATATACACACCATTGTCCACTACATACTTTAGGTAGAATTCATCTCCAGTTGCCCGGTGTAGCCAAGTGGAAGCCCATAACAATTCATCCTACACAGCAGCAGAGTCAAGTTTTTTATTTGATAATGGATACTAATGAAAGTAAAAGCAGAATATAGCAATTTTAACTCACTGAGTAACCGGAAGAAGTATAGAATTGCTGAGCACTTGAAATAGAGTCATCATAGAGACCTCTGAACCTATCTGCAAATGTGAAGAGCTGCAACAGATAGAACATTATCAATAGCAAGTTAACAACTCCTTTGACTGTAAACTATTAAAAGGTTTTCAGTAAATATGCGTTTACTTAGCCTTAATCAATCAGAGAATGGAATACATGTGTAATATTGAGATTTGTAGTCTTTACTTTTAAAGATTTCACCTAAACTCATTGCCCTTTCAATGTCATGTGTTGCTTTTAAGTGCTATCAGTGATTTTTAATGAGTCAGTTTAATACTCACCTGTTTTGCATGAACTAGCAGGAGATCAGAGTAAGAAGAGTTGTAGGGCCTGAAAGCCATAGCTGCAGCAGCCAATGCAGCTGCAGTTTCACCTGCCAGATCAGAGCCAGGGTGTTGCTCATCAATTTTGTAGGCACCTCTTGATGTAGTCATGTCTTCAGCACGCTCCCAGCAGTAATGATCAGAAACTCCATCTCCCACCTGAAATTTGTCACAGCAAAGAAATATCTTACATTACCAAGCAAAGAAAAATTTTCTACTAGTTAAAATCAACTAATATACTTCAATTTTTGAAGAAGTACATGAAAAAACTTATGCAAAAATTAAAATGTATACATTAGTTTTAACTTTTTGAGTAAAAAATAATCCATCTTATAGTTGTTAAGAGCTCTATTTTCTCTCAAGAAAGAAGTTTGTTAAACTAAATGATATATATAGATTTGAAGTAGAGTGATAATGATAAATAATGGCAAAGATGTCAAATCATAATGAAAAACTTTGTGGTCTTAATTAGGAAACTTGTGTGTATGATCATTAACTCAAGCAGATGAAAATTGGTGAACGAACAAAAGAACCAGTCCCTGTCTTACCTGTCCCCAAAGAACATTGGGCTGAGTGTGTGCTTTGACAAAGTAATCAGTTCCCCATTTAATGGCCCATAATGTGTGTCCCATTTGGTTCAGGTTCGTAATTTCCTTGCTGAACTCAATGGCTCCCCATGCAAGCATTGTGACACTGTAGGCCATTGGCAACCCAAACTTCACATGATCTCCTGCATCATAGTACCCTCCCACCAGGTCTACCTGCATCATCACGCAACAACAAAAATGAAAACACACACTAAAAGAACTTAACTTTGTAGAAGTTTTTCTTATAACTTCTCCATAATCTTAACTTGTGCGAGCCCTTATGCAGAGAATGATGCAAACAAACAAGGCTTAATATTACAATTTACAACTCATTGAGTTATGATGATGAGGACTCACTCCTTGCTGAAAACCATCTTGAAGGCCAGAATCACCACGCCACTTGACTCGCTGCTGCAGTGGTAGCTTACCAGATCTTTGTGCTTCAAAGAACATCAAACTCTTGTCAAGGGCATCACCATAGTTGAAGCTTGAGGGTGCACTGCCCCCTAAGCGCACAAGAGCTACCAGAAGCACGCACAAAGAGATGTTCAGGTTCTTCATGTTCATGATGATGGTTTCAGAAAATGTGACCATATAGTGTAAAATTATGAATTAAGGTTTCCTTATGCATGCATTGCATTCAAATTCTTGTATATAAAAGAAAAAGAAGAAGAAGAAGAAGAAGAAGAAAAAGAAGAAGAAAGAAACTGTTTGGTGAATAGGTGGTAGCCGTCACGTTCGGGTTGACATTGTACAAATGAAACATTCGGAAGTACGAAGAGGTTCTCACGTTTGAACGTGCCAATGTGTAAACAAATATTCAGACATAAGGGGTGGTGATACGCTGCTGCACCTCTATGAGGTTGAAGATATGCCGCACCAATCTGAGCCGTGGCTGAATGTTTCTTTTTGTCTTATTGGAGACCTTTCTCGAATCTTTTTCATTTTCGAAAAATACGTAAATGAGAATCTTTTATAGTACAAATAAAATCGTTATATTTATATAAAAATAAATACAATTTTGTATTCACAAAATTTGTTATAAAAGTAAATAAATCTAAGAGAAAAAAGAATTTATTTATTTTTTATTTTAAAATTATGTTTACTAATTTAAAAATGAGAAATCTTGTGACCGTATTCATAAACACGTGGGTGGGGTATACGTAACTTATTAATTTGCCAGAAAAGTATATTTTATGAGAATTAACACCTCTGTTTTTTCTTTTGTCGTATTTTTACCTACACAGTGTAATATGATCACGTAGTTGCTGGCTTTTATGGCCACAGTTGTGAATGGTGGCCTTCTATCAAAAGTTTTACAAATTGCTAATTTTGACAATTTGCAAAGCCCAATTAGGACTATATATTTTATTTTTAATATTAAATTGTCTCTTTTAATTAATCTCTGAAATATTTTTAATTTTCATTTTCGATCTATGAACTTGTTTTTATCATAAGAAAGAATATATATTTTTTATTATGACATCATAAATTGTAATATTAATACTTATAACAGAATAGAATACATAATTCTTTAGTATATATTAGTTTTTGCTTCTTTTATTTTATTTTTATATTAGATCCTTTTAAAAGTATTTTGCGAGCAAAAGATATACAAACTATTTTTTTTTCTCAAAAAAGCAACTTAACACTTTCCAATGAATTTCTATCAGTATCACAAGCTTAAAATACGAATTTGAACTCACGTTATAATAGGCCCTTGTAGTAAATAAAATCACAGCACAAAAGCAACATTTGATAAATGCTGATACACACATAAATTAAGCTTTGAGAAAAAAAGAGTATGTAACGTAGTTTAGTGTAACGAAAAAAACATTTCTTTTTAGAAATATATGATGTATTTTAGTGTAATGAAAAATAAATTTATTTTAAACCAAAACAAATATAAATGAAATTTGACATTTGAAGAGTGTGAAACTTGGTCAACTTGTATGATATGACTGATTCAATTTTGGTCTTTTGAATTGAGGTGGCTGGAAGATTCACTATTCTCACGTAATTTTCGAAGAAGAAATTATACGATTCAAAAATAATTATAAAATTGAATAAGTTATATTTAAAAGTACAATTCTGTATTAAAAATTTGTATTCCATAAGCACAATCTTGTCTTTTTATTTTTTATTGACATACAGGATTTTGTTTCGTATATTTTTTTATAATTTTTTTTAAAATTATGTCTAGCAAAGTACGATTTTAATTATTTTTCATTAAAATTTTATTTACAAAATACTATTTTTTATTTTTGTTTTTTCATTAAAATTGTAAAGTAGGACTTTAATATAGAAAAAAAACAAAAATTGTGATAATCAAATACAACTCTAGTAAAAAAAATAAAAGAAAAAGAAATCATACTTATCAAACTTCAGTAAAAGGAATAAACAGAAGTCAATTATTGAATCAAAGAATTACAAAGAACCAAACAAAGGACAAGAATATTTAACACTTGTTTAGGAGGAAATGAAATAATTCATGAAATGTTTAGCCAACACATGATATGTCCACGAACTTAATTGATAGAACTGCAAATCTTTCTGATGATTCCAGCTGATCCAGTTAATGGCTGAATATCTCCCATTTTTATCATAGCAGCTGCAAAGTCAGACTTAAAGGTTGTAGGATTTTTGCTGTATTCAGAGACAATAGAGTCTGTGGAACCTCCACTGAATAGAACT